>Ga0256405_10002491_pt1 | contig 42035 bp, 44 predicted proteins | sample RumenRJG_02DNA_FD_189096 | JGI IMG/M metagenome (GOLD analysis project Ga0256405, IMG submission 189096) | Bovine rumen microbial communities from Lethbridge, Alberta, Canada - RJG_02 | ecosystem: Host-associated > Mammals > Digestive system > Stomach > Rumen | place: Canada: Alberta... | reverse complement strand
TAATGGGCTGACGTTCCCAGAGAGCACGTAAGGACGCTTTTTGCGGCCTGAGAGTGCGGAATGTGGGAGGAACGCGAGCCTCGTGGCAGATTCCGCAGGAATCTGGCATATAGCACCAGCCCTCGCGGAGCGAATTCTAATGGGCTGACGTTCCCAGAGAGCACGTAAGGACGCTTTTTGCGGCCTGAGAGTGCGGAATGTGGGTGGACAAAGCGCGAAGCGGTCCGATATCGACTTTTGACACTCACATCATAATATATATCCTTAACAATAATATGGATAACAAATACTTGCTAGTGAAGCTCCACCCCCGACAAAGTCGGAGGTGGTCTTCTCGTCAAGAATAGATAAATGTCAATCGTGAAATATCTTATTTTTATCGTTTTCTTTTTTTATTTTTAGGCATCACATAAATAAACAGATAGTTTCTTTTTTAAAAGTATAAAGTAAAGCTCCATCCATGACCCAAAAATCAAAGATGGAGCTTATCATTATACTTCTTTTTCTATTTTACGAGAAGACTACTTCCTTATTGAGCTTCATATTGTCCAGAAAAGAGTGTATATATCACTTTCTCATCACAGAGTGGGTGGAGCTTTCACTCTATTATACGAACCACAATAAATTATAGATTTTACTGCTGATCCATGAGAATTTTAACTGCATTTCTTACGCAATCGTCACACTCACAGAGCACCTTACCTGTTTCAATACCTTTAAGCTTTTTACATATCGTGGCGCCACTCATCTGGTCAAACTTTTGAAGCATCTGTCTGGACTGCGGGGTAGTTGGCTTTTCACTTGTATTTTTTAAGCCTAAAACCATATTAGCGCCTACCAATGCACCACATGTAGCCTCCATACATCCCATGCCCGCTCCAAAACCAGAGCCTAGAGTCTTTAATTGAGCATCACTAAGCTCAAGCTCATCCTCAAATACCTTTAATACTGACTGGCAACAATTATAACCACTATGTTTGTAGGCGACTGCCTGTTCAACTCTATCCATTTATTTCTCCTTACATCATAAATTATCATTAATTATTTTTGCTTGGTTGACATTCTATATCAGAAATTAATAATTTGCAAAAGATAATGCAACAAAATCGCTCATTATTCAATTTTGTACAATTTATCTATTTTATAATCGTACGCATCTCAGTCAACTCCTTGGCAATAATATCATCCAGTAGCTCTGCCCAAATCATAAAGGCTGTTTTCAGTTTATGTTTGAAAAAGAATCTATGTTCTGCATTATTTAAACATCAACTATAAAGTTTAAAATAGCCAATCCTAAATATCACTCATAGAACAATGCATATCGCATATTTTTGTAATCTTAATGTACCATTACTTGTCGTTTTCCATTAGCCATATGCGTATTACATATTTTCCGCCGCAGATAATACAAGCTGGCAAAGCTCCTTATCTATCATGGTTTTATTTTCACTATAAGGATTTATAAGCAATCCCTGTATATTCTCTGCATTTATTACCTGAGTGAGTATTTTCCTAACTGTAAGTTCCAATACTCTCTTAACCGGACTATTTCTAACAGTTTCTGTCTTATCGGTAAACGCAGTGTAATAAGAATCACCATTTTCATCAATAAGCTTATCTGTAAGTATCTGCCCTGGCGTATTTGGAATTTGACGTACCGTTATAGGAATATATAATGTTTTTTCTTGATCAACGTACTCTATAAGTCCGGCTAGAACAATCTTAAAAGCCTCGTCAGTTTTAAACTGATTAAATTGAGACATTGCATCATATAATGCACTATTGTCTGGCGCTGATGCAGTATTAAAATCTGATGTTATGGCATCGTCTGATACATTCATATACTCTGATGAGTTTGAAATAGATTCACTGTTGTTTAATTCATTCATACCTTATTCCTTTTCACCATTTATATACCCATTGAATTTAATACTATTGTTTTTTTTATTGTTTTTGTGTCATTGCTTTTATAACTATTGCCCTAGTAGCAGTGTTTTTATAGCCTTTGTTTTTGTGTTATCGCTTTTTATAACCAATGTTTTATTGCCTTCTTCAAATGTTATTGTTTTTAATGTACAGATTCATAGCATTTTGGCAGCAAGCTTATTGCAAACTTATGAATATTTCATCCCTGAGACAATACCATCAATCCTGCGAACTTGATAACTACCCTTAAATAATCTGGTATTTTGTATTTTAGTAACTATCCTATTTAAATCTAATAATAATCTGCTAGAATATAAGGATATTTGGGGGTATCGCTATGAAACTTTTATCTATTTTAAAAGAACTTGTCATATTGTCAATTGCAACACTTATCATTGGTATTGCTGTATTCTTTTTTTTGATTCCTAGTCATACGTCCATCAGTAGTATTTCTGGTCTGTCAATAGTACTTACTAACTTTATACCATTTTCTGTTGCACAGATAACTATGGTTATTAACCTTGGTCTTTTAATAGTAGGTTTTTTTACCTGTGGAAGTGATTTTGGTTATAAGACTGTATATACTTCTATACTTCTTCCTATAATACTTTCTATTTTTGAAAAGCTCATCCCTAACTCATCATCTCTCACAGGCGATGCATTCCTGGATGTAGTATGCTACGTTTTTGTAGTTAGTATAGGTCTCGCAATATTATTTAATAGAAACGCGTCATCAGGCGGGCTCGATATCGTCGCCAAGATAATCAATAAGTACTTACGTGTAGACATTGGCAAAGCCATGTCTGCTGCCGGTATGTGTATAGCTGTTTCATCTATCCTGGCTTATGACTATAAAACCATGATACTCAGTTTGCTCGGCACCTACCTAAATGGCATAGTGCTTGACCACTTTATTTTTGATCAGAATCTCAAGCGTAGAGTATGTATAGTATCGCCTAAAGAATCCGAAATACGTCAGTTCATACTCAGGGATCTCCATAGCGGAGCCACAATTTACAAGGCTATCGGCGCTTATCATATGGAAGAGCACAATGAGATCATCACTATCGTCAACAAGCAGGAGTTTCAGAAACTTATGAATTTTATCGATAAAGTAGATCCTCAGGCATTTGTAACCGTATATCAGGTCAGCAGGATGCAATACAGATCAAAATCACTACCAGAAAGAGATTTCCATTGATAAACTTTTATTTGTTTCGACAAGATAAAATTTCTCTATAGGAATGAAAGCTATAAACAAATAGTCTATGAATACAGCACTTTTACACTTTAAAGTCCTTTTGTTTCAAATATCATGGTGCTATAATCTCAATTAATATCTGAAAGTGAGGTTCTAGGACTATGGTTATATCTAAAAACATGGAAAAATTGGTAGCTGGTAGCTCAACTATAAGAAAGCTCTTTGAAGAGGGACTGCAGATGGCTCAGCAGGTTGGTGCTGAGAATGTCTATGACTTCAGCCTTGGTAATCCTGCATCCCCTGTTCCAACAGAAGTTCGTGATGCGATCAATGATATACTTGAAAACACTGAAGGAAATGTGGTACACGGTTACATGAAAAACGCCGGATATGACAATGTCCGTCAGGCCGTCGCTGATAGTCTAAATAAGAAGAACGGAACTTCATATACTAAAGAAAACATTATTATGACCTGCGGTGCAGCCGGCGGTATGAACTGTGTTTTCAGAAGCATTCTTGACACAGACGATGAGGTAATAGCATTCGCACCTTTCTTTGGTGAATATAGAAATTATGCAAATAATTATGGTGGTAAGCTTGTAGTAGTTCCTGCTGATACCGATACATTCCAGTTGAATCTCAAAGAACTTCCTCGTCTTATTAATAAGAAGACAAAATGTATTATAGTAAACAATCCAAACAATCCATCAGGTGTCATTTATACAGCTGAAACAATTAAGAAACTTAACGATATCCTGGTAAATGCAGAAAAAAAGATCGGACACCCTATTTATGTCCTTGCAGATGAGCCATATCGTGAGCTTGTTTATGGCGGGCAGGATGTACCTTATATTCCAAATATAATCAAGAACAGTATTTTCCTGTATTCTTTCAGCAAGACCCTTTCTCTCCCTGGAGAAAGAATCGGATATATGGCAGTTTCAAGTGATGTTGATTATTATGATGAACTTATCAATGCTTTTATCGTAGCAAATCGTTGTTTAGGTTTTGTCAATGCGCCATCCCTGTTCCAGCTTGTTGTTTCAAAGTGTCTTGATGTACCAGCAAATATTGCATTTTATGACGCAAACAGAACTTTACTTTATAAAGAACTCACTGAAATGGGATTTGATATCGTAAAGCCAGATGGTGCCTTTTACATGCTCATCAAATCTCCAACTCAGGATGAGGAAGAGTTTGTTGCAATGGGTAAAAAATATCATATCATTCTGGTACCTGCCAAATCATTTGGATGTCCGGGATATGTAAGACTGGCCTACTGTGTGTCCAATGATATGATAAAGAGATCAATCCCGGCATTTAAGAAATTAGCCGCAGAGTATTTTGGATGATAATAAATATTGGCTATTTTCAACTTTATAGTTGTTATTAATAATATTTTACACAAGCAAGAATAATAACCTGACACTCTACTCAAAAGCTTAAATTTATCTATGATTTTTGATTTTTAAGCTATTTTTGTGCTTATTTTAGTACTAAGCTAAAAAGCATGGACTTTTTAATCCAAAGTGGTACTATATCGAATGTTCCAAATAAATGCGTTTGATATTGTCATGGAGGATAAATATATGCTTAAATTTACAAAAGAGATGCTTGATACCAAGATTTCAGATATGACACCTGATATGAATGATACAAACATAACCTGCAGAGAGTTTTTAGAGGATTCCTGGAAACAGTTCACATCATCAGACGTAGAGCCAGATTTTGATAAACTTGGCAATGGACATCTTTCAGTTATGATGAATCTTTTTATAGCAAAGAAACACCATTTTGTTGCTGCATAAAAAGATAATTACACATACCTATACATACAAATAAATTTTTGGGTTCCAAAGTTCTCTAGTGTTTTCAAACCATATTGAGATGGAGTTTAAAATCCATAAATTATTACATAAGTTAGCCTGCTGATGGTACATTATCAGCAGGTTTTTTTATCAGAAAAAGTCGAGTCATTATAGATATCCCCTGTTAAATAAGTAGGGGACATATCAATAATGACTCGGCTTATATTTAACTCTTTAAAGTGAGCTCTCTTTGAATACTCTCATCATTTCATTAGTAAGGCTCAAATTGTTAGGCTGCAAAACGATGTCATCTTTTTTGACCCATTCTGCATATTTAAGCTCATTATTATCCATATGGATATTGCTGTCGCCATCAACCTCACAATAGAATCCTACAAGAATATCCTGCGCCATACCCCATGGCTGAGATTTATAGTACTGTATATTTTTTACCTTTATACCAGCCTCCTCCATAACTTCTCTTGCCACAGTTTCCTCTAATGTCTCACCAATTTCTGTAAATCCAGCCACAAGAGCATTATGTGCATAACCTGTACGATATTTTGTAAGAAGAATACTATCTCCATTTTTTACACCAACTATTACCGCCGGATTGATCCTTGGATATATAATATTCCCGCATTTAGGGCATTTAAGTGCTCGCTCCACGTCATCAAATACAAGTCTCTCGCCACACTTTCCACAATAACGATTATCTGTGTACCACTGCCATAAATGATATGCCGTAAATGCTACAAATGCATATTTACCGGAAAATGTATCTCTAACATCACGTATTGTATGATAACTAAAACCATCTTTAAGTATATCTGTATGCTCAACTAACAGGAAAAACTTTGTATCATCCAGGGAGAACAGATAGATTGTTTTACCACCATCTGCGTCCTTTCCTCTCAAAAAACATTGATCCGTATCCCTGGCAAGGATCCTGCCTGAGTCGTCAAATACAAGTAACACATCCTCATCTGTAATTTTATAATTTGTAAAGTGATTATTTAATTTACTTGGATATATATCCTGAATCATATAAATATCTCCTTAGTTTTATCGTAAGATTCCAATTATTATAGCACATAGAACTTTATCAATTGCATAAACGAGGCGATAAGTTTATTATATGTAGTATATTTTTTATACTTAATATGATTAAAGAAAGGCAATGTCCAATCTCATTAAAATCGCACATGCTTACAAAATGCAACCTGCATATATACATTATTGGACGTAAATATTAAAACACTATGGCAAATAAAAAAGAATCATTATGTGAAAATATCGCTGGCAATGGTTGTGGTTTAAAAAAGGTTTTAAATATTATCGGCGGCAAATGGAAAATACTAATCCTTTGTCTGATAAATGATGAAACCTCTGTCCGCTATAACGAAATGCGTAGGCAGATATACGGAATAACTAATACCATGCTGGCCCAGTCTTTAAAAGAAATGGAAGCTGACGGTCTGGTAGTAAGACATCAGTATATGGAAATGCCTGTACGTGTCGAGTATACCCTCACGGACAAGGCCGAGTCCATGATACCCATTCTCCTTGAATTAAAAGCCTGGGGCGAGAAAAATCTATAATTTAGCATACAACTTAATGTTATAAGGGAGCTATATTACCTATATTTATGCCTTTATGGCATGCAGTATAGTCCCTTATACTCTACTACTTGTCACTATATACATTGAATTTTATATAGTCATATAGCTATGTGCACTTTTATTCTTTGAGTCAGTCTTTATGTACTCATCACTTTTTTAAGAATCTACGATACGTAAGGTCTATGCCAAATGCTCCCAATGGTGCTGTAAGCAATATTGCAACTACAGATACGGTAAGTATAAGCTCACCACATGGAAGTCCCATTGCTAATGGTATACCGCCTATCGCAGCCTGAACTGTAGCTTTTGGTGTATATGCTATCATACAGAATAATCGCTCTTTAGCATTAAGATTTGTGCCAAGGACGCATATAAATACTCCCACCATCCTGAATACTATAACCAGTAATATGAGTATGATGGCACTGATACCTGCCTCTTTGGCATGGCTAATAGCCACAGAAGCTCCAACAAGCACAAACAAAAATATCTCTGCTACTACCCATAACTTATCGTACTGACTAGAAAGTCTGACTGCCATGGATGAATCTGCGTATTTTATTGCTGCTCCCATACTCATGATTGCGATCAAAGATGCAAAAGGTATAGTCGGGTGTTGTGTTTCTATTGTAGAGAAAATAAAGCTTATAGAAAGTATCAGCACTGTTTCAATAACAGCATTAATGTTACATTTAGAAAACCATTTATTAATAAAGTAACCCGCTACAAATCCTATGACTATACCCACTGCTATAGATATGGGTATATTAACAAAAGCCATCAGCGAAACACCCATCCCTTGTGCCATACTGGTAAAAGCAGTGAACATAACTATAACAAAAACATCATCTACTGATGCTCCTGCAAGAATCATCTGGGGTATGCCCTCTTTTATCCCATATCCCTCATCTATAAGTTTTATCATCCTCGGAACCACTACTGCTGGAGAAACAGCTCCTATAACAGCTCCTAATATAGCTGCATCCAAAATAGAAATACCAAGAATCTTTGGTGCAAGAATGATCATACCCATGATCTCAAAGCATGCAGGAACAAAGCACATAAGCATAGCTGGTCTGCCAACCTTTTTTAAATCGGATAGATTAAGTTTAAGTCCAGCCCTGATCAAAATTATAATAAGGGCAATCCTCCTTATATCTGAAGAGATAATCAATATAGAATCATCTATCAAATTTAAAGCGTAAGGTCCTATTAGAACTCCCGCCAGGATCATGCCAAATAAACTTGGAAACCTGATCCACTTGCAGATTGTTCCAAATAAGAGACCTGATAATAAAATAATTGCGATGCTAAAAAGCATACATATCCTCCCTTAAAAACAGATAAATATACAGAAAAAGCTGACAATTTCTGCATCACAAAAAGACAATGCAGAAGTCATCAGCTGAATAAGCGGTTTAAGCGATATGCTATGGGGGACCTCATCCCCATTTATGATATCTGCTTTATGTTGATATAATCAACACAAAGCAGATATATATTATTCAATTATCTTTACAAAGTCAACTTAGATAATCATATTCTAAAGATTTATCTTATCTCTATGTTATCGCTTTATTATAAGATGAGTCGCCCGACATAAGTTTTCAAGGAACAATATACCGAAAATGAGCTAGCTATAATTGCTCATTTGTCGGGCGACTCATAATATGTTATATGAACATCCACTCCCCCACAAATAATGGCGGAGTAGAGCTTATCACCAAAAATAGATAAAACCAAATTAAATTAACAATTAGTGCTGATCATCCTTTGACAGGATCTCCATCTTCATCTCGTAATATGATGGTGTCATGTCAATATAATGATAGTGAGGATTCTCAAATCTCTGCTCCTCATCCCATATCTCATTTTTAAGCTGATCCTTGACGTATGTGGCAATCTCCTTGGCTGAAATCTCAGGTTCCATCCTCTTACCGTTTTCCATCACAAGTTTCTGCATCTTTTTTGCTGTGCAGTTTTCAAATCTGCGGATCTTCCATGGCTTTAATGGATCAACAAATCTGTATGGTTTTGAAAGATTGATCTCCTCATCCTTTTTAGCAATAAGGTCTGCAATTGCTCGTCCCTCATCGTTGTATATACGATAAATCTCCTTAATCCCAGGATTTGTGATCTTGTCAACACTCTCTGATACCTTGATACGTGGTGCCATCTCACCATTTTCCTCAACAGCGCACAACTTATATACTGCACCAAACACCGGCTCAGAGCGTGATGTTATGAGACGCTCTCCTACACCAAAGGCATCTACCTGACCACCCTGAGCAAGGATAGAATTGATCGTAGCCTCGTCAAGACTGTTGGAAATTACAATTTTAGCATCTGTAAATCCTGCCTCATCAAGCATTTTTCTAGTCTCTTTTGAAAGATATGCAAGGTCTCCACTATCGATACGTATACCGAAATTCCTGGACTTTATGCCCTGCTCTCTCATCTCATTAAAAACCTTGATCGCATTTGGAATACCTGAATCAATAACATCATATGTATCCACAAGTAAGATACAATTGTCAGGGTAGATTTTGGCAAACTTACGGAATGCTGTAAGCTCATCTCCAAAATACATGACCCAGCTATGAGCCATGGTACCGCCAACAGGTATATCAAAATACTGTCCCGCAAGGACTGTTGCTGTACTGTTTACCCCACCTATAACAGAGGCTCTGGCACCATACACAGCCGCATCATTATTGTGTGCTCGTCTTGCACCAAAATCTGATACAGCTCTACCCTGTGCTGCTCTCACAATACGGCGTGCCTTGGTGGCGATAAGACTCTGATGATTGATCTGTGCAAGAATCTCTGTCTCCACAAGCTGTGCCTCTACGAGATTGGCAACAACGGTTATTATCGGCTCGTTAGGATATATGACACTGCCCTCCGGGAATGCATAAACATTACCGGTAAACCTAAAATTGGCAAGCCAGTCCAGAAATCTCTCGTCAAAAAGATGCAATCCCCTGAGATACTCAATATCCTCTGGATCAAAATGCATCTCCTCAAGGTACTGGAGAACCTGCTCTAATCCTGCAAATATAGAGAAACCTCCCTGATCAGGATTTCTACGGAAAAACACATCAAATGCAACCTTGGTATCGTTGCTCTCCTCAAGAAAATAACCATTGGCCATGGTCAGCTCGTATAAATCCATCATCATAGAAACATTACGTTTGTCATTTATTCTGTTCATATTTTATCCTATCCGGACTCATAAAGGTCCTTGCTTATCCTCGTTACAGAAACAAGTAATTATAGATCTAAGACTAACAGCAACAATTACATCCTAAGAAGCAACTCCTTAAATACAACCTTGCCCTCTGAAAGATATACCCTTGGTACTCTCTTACTTACAGCGCATGTAAGCTCATAAGGTATAGTGCCTGCACAATCTGCCATATCCTCGATCGGATTGTGCTCTCCAAATATTTCTACCTCACTGCCTACATCAACTCCAGGCTTACCTGTTATATCTATCATGCACATATCCATGCATATACGACCGCGTACCGGCGCAAGTCCCTCCTTAGTCAGTACACTATACTTGTTAGAAAGGGATCTCAAAAATCCATCTGCATATCCATAAGGGATGACACCAATACGGGTCCTGTCAAGCTCTGTTGTAAAAAGTCCGCCATAACTTATCTTTGTACCCTTTGGATATATCTTTATGGTACTTACAGTTGTCTTAACTGACATAATAGGCTTAAGACCCAGGCGCTTGGCAAAATCTCCATATCCATATAAAAGCAGTCCCGGACGTACCATATCAAGATAGGTCTCAGGATAATCAACAGTCGCTCCAGTGTTAGAACAATGTCTCAGCTTAAACTTTTTGCCGATTTTTTCCTCTGCTGCAGTGATCACATCAGTAAACAACTTGAACTGATGCTCTGTATACGCCTTGCAATCCTCGCCATCCTCATCTGCTACGGCAAAATGAGTGAAAATACCCTCTGCATCAAGTCCCGGCAACTCACAGGCATAGGTTATGCCATCTACTCCATGCTGAAAATAATCATCCTCACAAATATATCCAAGTCTGGACATACCAGTATCAACCTTAATATGAATCTTTAATCTGCCACCACATTTTAATGCCTCTTCATTGTACTCAATGGCCTTGGCCTCGCATGTGACAGCCTGAGTAATATCATACTTTATAAGTCTGTCCACCTGCTCCTTTGGTGTATGTCCAAGTATAAGTATAGGCATGGTGACATCATTGAGTCTAAGCTCCATAGCCTCATCAATACTGCTTACAGCAATGTAATCAGCTCCCAGCTCCTGCAGCTTGCCAGCTACCTGTACTGCACCATGTCCGTAGGCATCCGCCTTGACAATACCAAGGAATTTTACCTGTGATCCAATATACTCTCTTATTTTATGATAATTAAAAGCGAGATTATCGAGATTTATCTCTGCCCATGTTCTTTTTAATGTAGATTCCATTTATATCAAAACTCCTCTCCACATAATAGACAATATTCTATCACTTATAGCAGTGAATTGCTTAATAAATTTAAAAGTGTTTGCCACACTTAGGACAATACTCAAAATCCTCAGATGTCTCATAACCGCAGTTACTGCATTTTTTGAGTTTATTATACGAAGCGCCCTGTGATATCTGCATGAGATGTTTTGCACAAATCTCAACATTATCTCCATGAGCGATCCTCTCTCCAATCTCAGGATCCAGCTCATATAATGAGTGACAGCATGTGGTCTCTACATAATAATGTCTGTTCCACTTAAAACAAGGTATAAAAAATAATGTGAGTACTGTATAGGTCATGAATACATGATAACGTCCATACTTACCACATTGATCACAAATTATAGTCTGTGTAAAATCAAAATCTTTTCTTCCATCAGTGATCCACATTAAGAAAAACATAGTTTTATATTCCAATCTGTATTTTTATCTTATATTTACATTTTCATTTTATATTTGTATTTTCATCTTATAATTTTTACCGTGAATAATTATAGCGTATATTCCACACCTTACAAATAGTTTCTGACTGCTCCAACAGGCAAGACTAAGAGTGTTCACCACAAATTTATAACACGCAAAAGTCGGCACCGCACTAAGTACGATGCCGACTATGTGATTAGTTAGTATTATGAGTTTTGGATGTGTAAATCAATATACATTATGGCGAATGTCTACATCAGCCCTCGATATATATTGTCTTCTTTTCCGGAATAGCCTGTCTCTGGTCCTCCTTAGGGAAGGAAATGCTGAGAACACCATTTGTAAACTGAGCCTTGATATCCTCCTGCTTTAAATCCTTGCCAACATAAAAGCTCCTCTGCATGGAACCACTGTATCTCTCCTGTCTGATGATCTTGCCCTCATCATCCTTTTCATCCTTACTATCATTATGTGAAGCACTGATGCTCAAATATCCGTCACTAAGCTCAAGCTGAACATCCTCTTTATTAAATCCAGGAAGGTCAATGCTCATCTCATAGTCTGTCTTTCCTTCTTTGATATCTGTCCTCATGAGGCTGGCAGCTGTCTGCTTATTCCATGCTGGCTTTGTAAACCATCTGTCTCCAAAAAAATCATCCATCAAATTGTCACTAAAAACACTAGGCATATACAACATATCGTTACCTCCTTATCATTGCATATACATCGATATTTCAGAAATCCCAAAAGCTCTTTTGGAATGCTGGAACTCGGAAAGATCCGGAAGAGGAACTTGAAATCTTTATTTCCTCTTTCTGTACTCTATTATAGACTCGTTGTTAGCAATGTCAAGCATTGAGTGCTAATAAAATTGTGAACAATTTGTGTCCCCTTTGAAATCCCCCAAAGATACTGCATATTGTCGTTAAAGGTCATTAACATTAATTTTATTTAATTTTATTATTTTTAATCTGAGATTTAAGTGCTATAATCTATGAAAATGTGATACAAAATTAAATATATAAGTATACAGGGGTGTCGGTTAGAACCGGCTGAGATAGGAACTGTACGTTCCGGACCCTATAACCTGATTTGGATCATGCCAACGTAGGGAGCTAGCTTTTTAACGCCTATAATAGGACATTAGGGACTATCCAGATCTGGATGGTCCTTTTTTATTTTAATCTTCCATGCCACCAAAATCCAAGGCAATAGCCTGGAAAACTTATAAGCATAAAACCAAAACAAATATCTTGAGTCATAAAGGAGAACACAATGGATCGTAGTGCTTTGATTCTTTATGGAATCACAGACAGGAACTGTATAAAACATGGAAAGTCTCTGAGTCAGGCTGTCACTGAAGCTATCGATGGCGGTATGACCATGCTGCAGCTTAGAGAAAAAGAATTAAAGGGTGAGGAGCTCACGGCTCTCGCAAAGGAAATACAGAGTATATGTAAAGCCAGAAACATTCCTTTTATCATAAATGATGATGTTGAGCTGGCTCATAAGATCAATGCAGATGGTGTACATGTGGGTCAGGATGACATGGCCGCTGCAGAAGCAAGAAAAATACTTGGGCCTGATAAGATAATCGGAGTCACAGCAAAAACTCCGGAGCAGGCTGAGCTGGCATACAAAGCCGGGGCTGATTATATCGGCTCTGGTGCACTTTTCGGTTCCACTACAAAAAAGGACGCCGTAAATATGACGCTGGAGACATTCGCACAGATAACAGCATCATCTCAGATACCTGTTGTTGCCATAGGGGGCATAAAGCTCGATAATGCTGAGACTCTGACAGGTTCTGGTGCTGCAGGCCTTGCTGTAATAAGCGCCATATTTGGTGCGGAAGACATTACTGGAGATACAAAAAAACTAAAAAAGATGGCTGAGCAACTTTGATTGCTTGACATACAGCGGCCTGTCGGGGGCACCACCTCATGTCGCTATACAAAATTAATGTTGTTGTGATATATGTGGGATTTCTTTGGAATCCTGCATAAAGAATCAGTCTTTCGCAATGCGAAATCCCAATGGACTGATACCCAAACGTCTGGGGGTAAGGAGGAGTTATGAGGACAGCATTAACAATCGCAGGAAGCGATTCCAGCGGAGGCGCCGGCATCCAGGCAGATATCAAGACAATGCTCGCAAATCATGTTTACGCCATGAGTGCGATCACTGCGTTAACTGCCCAGAATACTACCGGTGTTTCTGACATTATGGAAAGCAGTCCTGAATTTTTAAAGGAGCAGCTGGACTGTATATTCACTGATATATACCCGGATGCAGTCAAAACCGGGATGGTTTCATCCATTGGACTCATCAAAGTCATAGCTGAGAGGCTCAAGTTTTATAAGGCAAAAAATATTGTGGTGGATCCTGTAATGGTGGCTACAAGCGGTGCACGACTCATAAGTGAAGATGCCATTGAAACACTTAAGGACTGCCTGCTGCCGATAGCTACAGTGATCACTCCAAATATACCTGAGACAGAGGTACTATCCGGGATGAAAATAGCTTCACCTGAGGATATGATCGAAGCATCTAAAAAGATATATGACTCATATGGCTGTGCAGTACTCTGCAAGGGCGGTCACAATCTTAATGATGCCAACGACCTCCTATATACAGGCACAAACTGCAAATGGTTTAACGGCAAACGCATAGACAATCCAAACACTCACGGAACCGGCTGTACTTTGTCCTCTGCCATTGCATCTAATCTTGCCAAGGGCTACGACCTGGAAACCTCTGTACTTTACGCCAAGAATTACATTTCAGGAGCATTATCGGCAATGCTCGATCTCGGCAAGGGCTCAGGGCCAATGGACCATGGATTTGCCATCAAAGGCGATTACAAAAATTAATTATTGCTGCTCCGGAAAGAAGACATAGCAATGAATGATGTAAAAAAGGAAACATTAGAAATGAATCGTACTACCACAAGCATCAATACAAAAAAACTGGCTCTTGCTGCTTTATTTGCTGCCGTTGCCGTAGTAGGATCAACTTTTTCAATTCCTGTATTTGGCTCTAAATGCTCACCTGTCCAGCATATGGTAAACGTTCTATGTGCGATTTTCCTTGGACCAGGCTATGGTGTGGCTGCCGCATTTGTTACCAGCATACTGAGAAACCTAATGGGACTAGGATCATTACTTGCATTCCCAGGCTCAATGTGCGGTGCTTTTTTATCCGGAATTCTGTATAAGCATTTTAAAAAACTTCCCGCAGCCTATGTTGGTGAGATTTTTGGCACAGGTATAATCGGAGGCATTCTCTCATATCCAGTAGCCGCTTTGATCATGGGCAACAGCTCAGCCGGAGTGTTTACTTTTGTAATACCTTTCCTCATCAGCACCTGTGGTGGAACACTTCTGGCTATTATCATCACCATGGCTTTTAAGCAGATCGGCATCATAGATAGAGCTAAAAATATGTTGGAAGATTAATTTTATGACCAATTTAGATGAAACAACAACACGGATTTTGAACATATTAAGGGAAACCAAACCTCTAGTTCATTCCATAACTAATTATGTTACTGTCAATGACTGTGCGAACGCCTTACTTGCCATAGGCGCTCGCCCTGTCATGTCTCATGCTGTCCAGGAAACCCGCGATATAACCTCGGGCAGTGATTGTCTGGAACTCAATCTGGGAGCGACAGAGTATTTTGAATCCATGTTCCTCAGTGCACAGGAGGCGAATGCCAAGGGCATACCTATCGTCATCGACCCTGTAGGTGTGTCAGGCTCTACATATAGGAGAGACTTTCTCAAACGTCTGATATCAGAATGTCATCCCACTGCCATCAGAGGCAACAGGTCGGAAATACTTGCACTGATAAAAGACCATAAAACCGAAACAGGGGTCGACTCTGTAAGATGCAATGATGACCTTACAGCTAGCGAACTCCTGGATACTATGTGTAAATTCTGTCAGAAAGACAGTGAACATCGTAAATCAAAAGGTATTTATGACTCTTTAGTTTTAGTTTGTTCAGGAGCTATTGATAAAGTAGCATCAAAAGATCGTGGTTACTGTATAAATGGCGGTTCGGAACTAATGTCCCATGTCACAGGCACAGGATGTATGTCATCAGTAATATTGGGAGCATTTCTTACAACTGTAAAATACACTGCATCTATTAAGACTACTCAGGATAGTATTTCCAATTTCGATGCAGTTGAATCCGCTATAAAGTTTGTTAACTATGCAGCAGAGCGTGCATCTGAAAATCTCAATAATCTTAATGAAAATATGCCACTCCCACATGGTACATATGGAAGCGGCACATATCATATATTACTTATGGATGCTTTACGTAATTTTTAATCGTTTTTTTAATTATTACTGCAATATTTGTGTGCTGTTAATAACCTCATTTCCAGTTTCAGATGCATCCATTAAAATGGCCATATATGCATCCTGAAGTGCATCTCTCAAAGGGTATGGGGTATCCGACTCATTTCTGGCATATAATGCAGTTTCTTCCATCAAAATTGCCATTGCTGTCTCATCGTCCCGAAGTCCACACAGACCAAAAGGAGGCTCATATATGGTCTCATCATCAAATGTTATCTTTTCTACTTCCTTTATATGCCTCAAATTAGGATTATCATAATCAGTATCAACAGGCCTGTACTTTATAATCATTTCTTTTTCATGTGCATTATTATCAGTATCTAAATAGAAACATACATTATCTATTATCTCTCCTTTAACACCCTGAACTTTGTATGTATTTCTCCTGATAGGAGATCTGTATTGCTCCGAATCGAAATCATAAATGCAGGTCTTTCCATTATCAAACTCAAATACAGCAACACGTCTTTTTTTATCAGATATGCGCCCATCATGGAACTCCTCATAACGGCTAAGAGTCTCAACTGTTGGAAATGAGTATGTTTTAGAAAATACGGAGAATGGCATATTTACCGGAACTCCAAGTAAAGCTCGCATAAGACTCGCACCGTGGTAATCATGTGCGATAGAAATATTCAGACAACTAACATCTCCTATATATCCTCTTTTTATAATTTTAAGTAACGCAGAGTATTGTGGATAACGAGTATACTGCTCCGCAACCACCAGCTTTTGCCCCTTTAGATTTCGCTTCCAGAGCTCTGTGATAGTTTGAATGTCTAAGGCCGCAGGAGTTTCCATCAACACTGTAAATCCTTTGTCCATCCATCTTGATGCCACTTCTGCCCCTGCACTCTTACTAACAGAAACAACTACAAAATCAGGGTTACATAAAGAGCATTCATCCTCAGAGGTCGTTACATTTATCCCATAGTCATGACTCAATTTATCAGCTTTATCCTGACTTCTGCAATAAACAGCACAAAGCACAAAAATGTTCGGTAAGGCTTTTGCAATCCTTATATAATAGGCTGCACGCCACCCAGATCCTATAATCACAAAACGATATTTAGCCATATTTCATTGCTCCTTATACGTTAGCGAAAGAGAGTGTGGATGGTTTTATACTTAAACATTCCCTTGCTACTTATGATAAAGAAAATACAGAAAACTTAATATCAAAAAGAAGACTCCGACACAGGATTAATATTTACCACTATTTCTGGAATTCCAGATAATGCAGTGCATATCAACTCTTGCCTGAAGTCTCCTTCATTATATGACATATATTGTTGATTTGTCCTCAGTATTATCAAACTGGTGCATAAATATTATATGCAGAGCTCTGATATAGAACAGTCATTACTTTATATAGTCGACCTTATAACCAATTCTAGGTGTGATCTCTCTCACTGGCTTACCATCTGGTGTGTCAGGGTATCCAAGTGCTAAGGCGCCATATACTCTCTCTCCCTCTTCCATGCCGAGCTTTTTCATTGCCTCGATCAGAACAGGGTTTTCCTTGAGCCATCTCAACTGATTGACCCACACACTGCCCAGGTCTAAAGCATTGGCCATGAGCATCATGTTCTCTAAAGCACATGAGCAATCTGCTATATTATTGCCATATCCCTTTTTATTGGCAGTTATAATAAGCACAGGACAACCATAATGGAAAACATAATTACCTGTTTTAGAGACAGTAATAGAGTTGGCAATTGATTTATTAGCTGCCTCTGAAATATCCATCTTGGCAAATTCCTGCTTAACCTGCTCTGCAATATCCTGGAGAACCTGTGGGTTTTGAATAACTATAAAATGTGTACTCTGAACGTTTCCACCACTAGGTGCATATCTGCCTGCCTCTACTACCTGCTCTACCAGATCATCTGGAACTGGTGCGTCTTTAAATTTACGTGTACTTCTTCTGGTTTTGATTAAATCAAACATAAGCTCTTATCTCCTATTTATTTTTGTTTCCTATCCTATATCACTCGAAAACCAATAATATTTCTGATATTCATTATATCTTAAATACACATGTATAACAGCCGGTTTTTAATGTTTTAAATTAGTAGAAGTATGGTGAACCTGTTAGGCCAGTCAGACAAGTTCCTGAATGATGTCAGAACAGCGGAGAATGAAGCAGACCTGACTGTTTGCTTTCTGCATATAGGAGAGGAATACCGGTATCAACCCACAGCCTTCCAGCAGGCTTATGTACAATCCCTTATTGATGCGGGTGCAGATCTGATCATTTGCTCTCACCCTCATGTAGTGGAGCCGGCAGGTTACATTACAACGGCTATGGGGAACAGTGGGCTTGTATTCTGGTCCTGTGGAAATCTAATCTCCGCTCAGTCCAAAATCCCTCGTATTCTCGGTGGACTCGCAGATGTAACTATAATAAAGGATGATTCTGGTACTAGAATCGATACCTGGAATTTTATCCCTACAGTCACACATTTTTCCGGAATGGATGTACGTGTATTTCTACTGAAGGACTATCCTGATGTACTGGCTTCAAGGAACCATGCAAACTTCAACGATGGCCCTCTTACAACGGAAAAGTTGTGGAATCTATGGACTGCAATTACAGGCCTTGGGAAAGAGCTGTAATAATGTCATAATAATATGCGCGTTTTCTTACTCATATTGAACGGTTGAATAATAATGTTCTCTCATAGCTGAACAGATCAATACAGGAAGTATCATCTCGATGACCAATAACAAAGAATTTTTCGGTACTGAGCCGATAAAAAAACTGCTCTTCAAATTAGCTGTCCCGACAGTAGTTGCACAGCTTGTAAATATGCTTTACAACATTATAGATCGCGTTTACATAGGACATATGCCTGAAAACAGCGCACTGGCTCTCACCGGAGTCGATGTTTGCATGCCACTTATCCTTTTGGTAGCAGCCTTTGCCGCTATCGTCAGTTCTGGAGGTGCACCTTGTGCTTCAATAAACATGGGGTGGGGCAGCACTTGCTACGATTATTTCACAAGCAATTTCCTGCATCTGGTGTCTAAAGTTTCTTTGTGGAAAAGAAACTCATCTACGATAAACTGTTTTTTCAGGCATCATTCTTAACTACTTTACGGGAACACAATGTTTATTATTGATATCACATACCTTCTGGACTCTTCTGCGATATTTTTCTTCCATGTCCAACAAGAATGTAATTAATATTTTTTCGAAATAATAGTCACGACTTATGATCTCGGCATTTTGTATTACCTCAATCTGCTCTAAAATAACCTGTTTCAATATGTTATGTTTCATGTTTTCCTCTAATCATCATATTGTCACGATGTTTTATCTTAAAATTATCGTATGCACACGACAATTACAAGTATAGTTATCGAGTTGCGCCACGTCCTACCTTCAGTATCTTCAGATAGGTTTTCTGTTCTGGTGTTATCCTATAGCTCTCCACACTTTTCTGAATTGCTTTATTATGCGTCCAAGCGTCGAGCTTTTTTCCCTCCAAGTACGGAATAATGGAATCATACTGTTTTGCCAAAGCAGTTGCAAAATACCATGCAATCATCATATTAATGTAGTACTCTTCAGACCTGATCGCTGCTACCATGTCTGCATATTTGGAATCGAACTTCTCATCGAGAAAATACTGCATCAGCATACCGATTGCAAACCGAACAGTATAAATCCGATCCGACTTAATCCATGTTTTGATATGCGAAAGCAGTTTCTCCGGCTCCTTTTTGAATACCTTGGGAGAGAGTTGATCACATGTAGCCCAATTGTCAATAAATGGGAGAAATGCTTCCACTTTTGCGATGCATTTATCGAAGTCCTTATCAAGTGATATCACAAAAGCATGAAGCTGATTCTCATCAAAATACAGATGTGGAACAGATAAAAGAAATGCATCTATATCCTCATCCTTTGAAAGTATCTTTGCAAAAGCACGAAGTTCTGGCGTTCTGACACCTATGATTCTATTTTCCGCTACTGTAGGAATGATCTTCGTCTGCAGTGCTGCATATTTCTTGTCCTGCATGCGGAACAATTCCGCAACGATCTCATCTCTGTTCATATATACTCACCTCCGTAAATTCCAATTTTGTCAGCGTCATTTAAACTGTAATAGCCTCATACTATTATGCTTTAATATATCCATTTTGTCATATGCCAATAGTCAACCTTTAACTATAAAATAGCCAATGTACTTTATTATTACGGAGAATAAGAGATGTATGAAGATCAGTTTCTGAATCCGAATCCTCAGAATGCAATTTTACAGATTGAGACAACGAATTTATGTAATCATAATTGCGTTTTTTGCGCAAATTCAAAAATCACAGCGCCAAGAGGTTTTATCGAAAAGGAATTGGCGATGAACCTGATAAAAGAAGGATATGAAATGGGCGTACGGAATGGTGCCATGAACCGTTTGGACGGGCAAAGATTCACGATCTCCATCATATGTCCCTTAAGAACGCATGGTTTTCAGAAAGAATATCCTTTGTAATATCATACATTTTTGGATCCTTTGGGTACACGAAAAACCCCAGGTAAAACCTGAGGTTTTGTAGAGCGCGAGACGGGGGCGCTGCATGCCCTTTGGCATGCGCTTAGCGCCGACCGAGGCGGTAGCCGAGACGAACCGAAGGTTCGAGCCTCGTTGAGTCGCGAAAAGAGCCTCAGGTTACACCTGAGGCTCTTGAGAAGCGCGAGACGGGGATCGAACCCGCGATCTTCGCCTTGGCAAGGCGACGTAGTACCACTCTACTACTCGCGCACATCTTCTTTTCTTTCGTTATCTCTCTGACGAACAAGTGAAATTATACATAACAGGTCTATCAATGTCAATAACGAATTTTAGAATAATTAAATTCTCATAAATACTTGTGACCTCTTGTAAAACATTCTTTTAAACACCTCGCTATAATCACCCTCAAATATGTTACCATATAAATATATATACAACACACTAGCCAAAGAAACAGATAATTTTCATCATGTACATAAAAGCTCACTGTCATATTACGTCATATGATGGTATCACTACTAAATAACCCTGATGTAAGTCATTCGTGATTGACAGTAGGATTAATGATAAAATCGACAAAATGATAGACAATAGGGTTGATGATAATATTGACAATACGATTGACAAGATGATTGATTAAATAATCACTAATAAGCCGGACGATATGATTGATAACAAAATACTCAACAAAATTGACAATGTAACTAATAATAAAATTGATAATGAAACAGACAATACCTACGACTGTGATCTGGATGTAATACTTGATGCCGGTAAAACTCTTATGGAAAGTGGCGCCGAGATATATCGTATCGAGGATACACTTAAGCGTATGGCAAATGCCCTTAAAATAAAGCATTTTGATGCCTATGTTGTCAATGGAGGCATCTTTGCCTCAGGCACAAATTGTAAAGGAGTAAAAGAGGCTCGCGTCGTAAACATTCCCAAACAAAATATCCATCTGGCTAAACTCGAGGCAGTTAACTCTCTTTCCAGGTATACACAGGAACATGCTAATGTAACTACCCGGGAGCTTTGTGAAAAGTTAAAGGCAATTAAATCCATGCCGGATTCTCCTTTTTGGACTATAATGCTGTCCTATTTTGTAGGTGCTGGATGTTTTTCCTATGCGGTTGGCAGTTCTATTATAGATGCACTTTTCTCTGCCATATCAGGTTTGATCATGGGTCTTGTGCTCCATAAAATCGAAAAATATATACACACCAATGTACTCATTACCATCATAGGAAGTGTCATTGTAGCTCTTACTGCCAATGTCTTCCACTTTTTTGGTATGACAAACCATAGGGGCCTGGTAATCTTAGGCACTCTCATGTTACTTGTACCTGGTTCCGCCTTTGTAAATTCTGTCAGAGAGTTCTCACAAAATAACTACACTACCGGTGTGTCACTCTTAATGTCTGCACTCCTTACTTGTGTATCCATTGCAGCCGGTGTGGCCGTCACAACTGAGATCATCCCCTTTGCGGATCAGATGAACAGTATATTTACTCTGCGCACTGAAGGTTTTTTTGAATTGCTTCTTCGGACCATCCTAGCCGGAATTGGCACGATTGCATTTGCACATCTATTTCATACACCCCAAAAATACTTTGTAGATTTGGGCTTTTTAAGTGCCGCCACATGGATGACCTATTTATATATACTCATGGTTTCTGACAAAGAGGCAGCAGCTATTTTTATACCTACATTAATGGTGGCTCTTTGCTCACGAACACTATCCATTAAAAGAAAATGCCCAACAACTATATACTTATCTACCAGCATTTTTCCACTACTTCCAGGACTCAGCTTTTACAGAGCAATATATTTTATCATGATAGGAAACAATACAACCTCATACTCATATATGAGAAGCAGTTTTATATCTGCTTTTTCAATTGCAATAGCCATCGCAATAATACAACAGATTCCATCACGAGCGCTTGCCCGCATTGCAAATTTTCATGTAGTACCATCATAACTCGCAATGATCAACTGATATGAACACCTTCAACACCCTCCACAATCTGTTCCTATTAGTTTATCACTCCTACATTAAAGCATCGTAGCTTTAACTGAAATGAACAATGTAAACTCCACTTCCAAATCAATAAATAAATAGTATTTTTCCTATACAGTATTTATAATCGAGGTCTCCTCTTCAGCGACATGGTGTGCAGTTTTCCCTCACACCAAAAGCAAACTCGTGGATTTTTCTTCTTTTTCAGTAATCATGGATGTTATTTTTCATATTCCAATTAAGCATACCAATCTAATTGACTTCCCCAAATGACAGGCATATAATCTCTAAATAAAGACGCAAACATTATGTCTTATATTTACGTCTTTAATGGCTCGAGTTGGAACAAAGGTATTAAAAGATTAGAACGTTGTCAAATTAAGTGGGTATATGACATCAGTCTACTAAATAGTGCAGCCGAGTAACGGGACCCGGATATATAAATCACTGGTGACTGATGCGGCAAAGGGGAGGACCAAATTATGAATACTAAGACATTAGCACCAGACAACAAAGATACTATAAGGACCTTGTATTTTGATGATAGTATCCTGGCTCGTTTCTTTGGGCAATCTGCCAATCACACAGACATCCCTGGTGAGCTCTACACAAAATATAATGTCAAAAAAGGCCTCAGAAATGAGGATGGCACCGGAGTTCTTGTCGGACTCACAAAGGTCTCTGATGTAGTTGGTTATGTAAAAGATAAAGACGGAAAAGTGTCCCCATGTGAGGGTGACCTGCTCTTTAGGGGCTACAGCATCAACGATTTGATCAACAATCGTCATGACAACTATGGTTTTGAGGAAACTTGTTTTTTACTTCTCTTCGGCTTCCTGCCTGATAATAAGCAACTTAGTAATTTCAAGGGATGTCTTGCAGACCGTTACACTCTTCCAGATAATTTTCTGATCAATGAAATACTGAGCTCACCGTCTCTCAATCTCATGAACAGACTCCAGACACTAACTCTGCAGTTATATAACTACGATGATGACCCGGATAATATCGATGTTTATGAGACTCTGAGGAAGGGACTCAATCTGATTGCCAAGCTGCCTGCGCTTGCCTGCTATGCATATCAGTCAAAGCTACATAAGGTTTATCACAGCTCGCTGATCATCCATTATCCGAAACCTGACTTTTCCATCGCAGAAAATATCCTGATGATGCTGCGTCCGGACGGAACATTCACAAAAAAGGAAGCTAATCTCCTGGATGCACTGCTGGTCATCCATGCAGATCACGGCGGCGGAAACAACTCTACTTTTACGAATGTCGTCGTAGGGTCAACAGGCACCGACCTTTACTCAGCAATTTGCGCGAGTCTTGGTGCACTAAAGGGGCCACGTCATGGTGGTGCGAATATCTCCGTATCTCAGATGATGGAGGAGGTCATCTCTATAACAGGCTTTACCACTGACAAATCCAAAATCAAAGCTGTGGTAAAGGATCTCCTGGATGGAAAGCTCTATGACCATAGTGGACTGATCTACGGATTTGGCCATGCAGTATATACACTGTCAGATCCGAGAGCAGAAATACTCCGCGACCTGTGCAAGACTCTGGCAACTGAAAAAGGGATGCTTAACAAGTATAATTTCTACCATCTTTTTGAGGACACAGTACATGAGGTTCTTTCTGAAAAGAAGAAAAAGCCTCTGCCGACAAATGTTGATTTTTATTCAGGACTTGCCTACAGCATGCTGGGCATACCGAATGAGCTTTACACTCCTCTTTTTGCCATAGCCCGTGTCGCTGGATGGGTATCACACAATATTGAGAATAAAATGTATGATGGTCGTATCATGCGTCCTGCCACAAAATATGTGGGCACTGCCAATGAATATCTGGATATCGACCAAAGGCCTAAGAGTTAATATCGACAATTATACCGTCAACCAGATCAGTTTAAAGCCGGATAAAGTGAGCTTAACAATCAGTTGGCGGTATTTCTCTGTTCATTTCCACCCATTACCATTTTGTATAATTAATATTTTAAAAATGTCTATCATCAGTATCACTTCCTCTTTATACAAAAATCATTTTGTTATATCATAAATGGCATATGAATTTACATCAGTGAAGCTCCACGCTCTAATGAGGTGGAGGTGCCCTTCTCGTCAAAACAGATTAATCAGAAAAGGTATGGTGAATATATGACAATTAGACATTCGACTGAAAATGATATAGAAACAATTATGAAAATCTACAGCTATGCAAGGAAATACATGGCTGAGCATGGCAATCCAAATCAGTGGGGACCCACAAACTGGCCGCCAGAGACATTAATAAGAAATGATATCAAGGATGGACACAGTTACGTCTGCACAAACGACAATGGTGATGTCATCGGTACGTTTTTCTTTAATTTCGGACATGATATCGAGCCTACCTATAGACAGATAACTGATGGTCAATGGATAGGCGATGATGATTATGGCGTTGTGCACAGAGTAGCAGGTGACGGCTCCGAGAGAGGCATCGGCTCATATTGCATCAATTGAGCGTTTGAGCAGTGCGGTCATCTCCGTATAGACACTCACGGCGACAATAAAGTGATGCAAAATCTCGTGACAAAGCTTGGCTTCACTCACTGTGGAACCATCCATGTTGAGGAGGACAACTATCCAAGACTCGCTTACGAGAAACTAAAATAAACCTGTATTTATACTCAATCATAAAAGGGCCCGCCATGAGAGAATTGCGATTTGCAGTAAAAAACACCATTCCCATATTTTTTACATACCTGTTTATCGGTATCGCCTTTGGCATACTGATGATCAATACCGGTTACGGTGTCCTGCTGTCCTCTATCTAAAAATCTATCTATCTTCCATCTAAACTGTTTTCCATCTTCTATCTAAACAGTTTTCTGTCTTCTATACATCCTCGCCTCGTATGGTCTGAATGTCTCAGGCGCCGCTCCATCGTCATAATTTGAAATCAAAAGCTCCCAGTCATCATCAAGCTCTGTCCCTGGATATGTAACAGTATCACCATGGAAATTGCAGATAACAAGCAACTGATCATGGTCATCTGTTCTTGTATATACAAAGAGATTTTCATCCTCCGCATATTTCATATCAAACTTACCATCTACAAAAACAGGATACTGCTTCCTTAATGCGATAAGCTTTTTATAACAACTAAAAACTGAATCCGTGGCATCCACCTGGCTCTCTGCATTTATCTCAGTATAGTTTGGATTTACCTTTATCCAAGGTGTACCTGCAGTAAAGCCAGCATTAGCATCGCTGCTCCACTGCATCGGTGTGCGGGCATTGTCACGGCTCCTTGCATGTATGGACCGCATTATCTCAGCCTCGCTGTATCCCTTTTCACATCTCTCCTTATACATATTAAGGGTCTCGATATCACGGTAATCCTCGATAGGAAATGCCACATTGGTCATCCCCAGCTCCTCACCCTGATATATGTAAGGTGTACCCTGCAGACCATGGAGAAGCATGGCCAGCATCTTGGCGGACTCTACTCTGTACTCCCCATCGTTGCCCCACCTGGACACAATACGAGGCAGGTCATGATTGTCCCAGAAAAGACTGTTCCAGCCCTTACCATAGAGCTCATGCTGCCACTTGGCGAGGACCTCCTTGAGCTTTACAAAAGGCAGTGGCGCCAGGTCCCACTTTTCCTTACCAGGCTCCTGATCAAGCTCGATATGCTCAAACTGGAACACCATGGACAACTCGCTGTGATCCGGATTACTGAAAAGCCTGGCGATCTCCGGCGTAGCACCCCAGGTCTCACCCACAGTAACGACATCTCCTCTCTGGAATGTCTCGCGACTGAGCTCCCTGATAAACTCATGGAGTCTAGGGCCATTGCCAGTGATATGCTTGTCCGGCTCCTTGGCTATCTGGTCGATGACATCCAGTCGGAAACCACCTATCCCCCTGTCCATCCACCAGTTTATCATCTTGTAGATTTCTTTCCTGAGTTGAGGACACTCCCAGTTTAAATCCGGCTGCTTGACAGAAAACTGATGAAAATAATACTGCCCAAGCTCAGGGACCCACTGCCATGCAGAGCCTCCAAAAGCCGCCCTCATATCATTAGGCAACGTACCCTCCGTGCCATCACGCCACACGTAATAATCATGATACTTGTTATCCTTACCCTTCAGTGCCTCCTTGAACCATCTATGCTCGTCAGAGGAGTGATTTAACACCAGGTCCATGACTATGCGAATGTCTCTGACCGCAGCCTCCTCAATCAGCCTGTCCATATCCTGGAGAGTGCCAAACATCGGATCTATATCCTGATAATCAGAAATATCATACCCGTTATCATCCTGCGGAGACCTATAGACAGGAGACAACCAAATGGCATCTATACCAAGCTCTTTTAGATAATCAAGCTTTGAAATAATGCCAGGGATATCGCCCATGCCATCCCCATTACTATCCATAAAGCTACGTGGATAAATCTGATATATAACTGCACTTTTCCACCACTCTTTATCATTTTTGTCGCAAATGATCATACCAACATCTCACAATTTATACTCTATAAAATAGCCAATACATTTAAAAATATATGTATATAATATAAAGTGACAGCATATTTTGCTATCACTTTTTATGACTACGCGATTTATTTATCAGCTCACCATATTTAATACTTTAATGCCAGGAGTTCATACGGTCTTAAAACTATTTTTCTATCTTTTTCTATGCTATCAAGAAGAATCCTTATAACACTATCGTCATCCTCACTGTAATTACTAATTAGTATATTGAGCAAATACTTATCCGCAGCTCCCATTATCTCCACGTCAGAAACATTAACAGTAACTGTCTCTCCTGACATGTTGCCATAGACAATGACATTTTGCTTTTCCAGTGTCCTCCTGTAACAAATCACTGCTTCAGGCACATCCATGTCAAAGCGAATGTCTCCATCAGAGATAACATGATCTTTTTTACGAATTGCTATAAGCTTTTTGTAGAAATTAAAAATAGAATCAGGGTCTTTCTGTTGTGCCTCAACAGTAATATCTTTACTGCAATCAGGCACATTGATCCATGGAGTTCCAGTGGTAAATCCAAAGTTTAAACTTCCATCCCACTGCATAGGTGTACGTCCATTATCTCTAGACCTTTCATCAATTACCTTTAGTGCATCCTCAGGCGACATCCCACGAGATTGCAATATATCATAATAGTTTAGGCTCTCCACATCCCGGTAGTCGCTTATACTATCATAATGGGCATTGAGCATGCCGATTTCCTCACCTTGATAAATGTAAGGTGTGCCTCGCATCATATGTATGATACCTGCAAAAAGCTTACCTGACTGTTTCCAGTATTTTCTCTCGTCACCAAAGCGTGAAATAGTACGTGGCTGATCATGATTAGTCCAGAAGACAGCATTCCACCCATCCTGAGAGGCCATCCCCTCCTGCCATTCCTTAAATAAGTGTTTTAACTCCAGTTTGTCATAAGGTTTAAGGGACCATTTGTCCCCATCCTTGTAATCGACTTTAAGATGATGAAAGCTGAAAACCATGGATAGTTCTTTTTCTTTAGGATTGGAGTACCTTATACAATTATCTATAGTTGTTGATGACATTTCTCCAACTGTGATCATGTCGGAAATACCTGTATCTCTCACCAGCTCTTTAAGATATCCATGTACTCCTGCACCATCAGTGTAGAAGCGTCTTCCATCTCCCTCATTGTCGTCCTCAAACACTTCTGGTTTTGAAATAAGATTGATAACATCAAATCTAAAGCCATTTACACCTTTGTCCTTCCAAAACCTTATGATGTCCTTTAACTCCTCACGAACCTTAGGATTATTCCAGTTAAGATCAGCCTGTGTCACATCAAAAAGATGCAGATACCATTTACTCAATGAGTCAACATACTCCCAGGCGCTACCGCCAAACTTTGACTCCCAGTTTGTAGGTGGATTATCTGGTGTACCATCCCGGAATATATAGTAATCCTGATACTCCTTGTCACCCTCCAGTGCACGTTTAAACCACTCATGTTCTGTGGAAGTATGGTTGAATACCATATCAAGCATTATACCTATGCCTCTTTGATGAGCTTGTCGGGAAAGCTCATCAAAATCTGCCATGGAGCCAAAACGCTCATCGATATTACGATAATCCGCAATATCATAACCATTGTCTCTCTGTGGTGAAACAAAAAACGGTGTGATCCAAATATAGTCTACTCCAAGGTCCTTGAGATAATCCAAACGTGCAGTTATCCCCTTAAGATCACCCAGTCCATCTCCATTTGTATCATAAAAGGATCGTGGATATATTTGATAAACTACTTTGTCTCCAAAAACTGGCATTTAATTTCCTCCAACTACTACTGCTATTACTGTATCTTTTTTTCCTGCCGCCGCTATGGCCTTTTTACTAAATGAAAGAAGTGGCTCTCCTGCTTTAACATGTTGATCCTTCTGAACAAAATATCTGAATCCCTCACCCTTCATATCTACAGTATCTATACCAACATGGATAAGTATATCCTCACCATTGTCCATGGTCATACCAATAGCATGTTTACTGTCATCCATAGTAACAGTAACCTTTCCATTTCCCGGTGCATAAATTGTTTCCCCTGTAGGCCTGATTCCAATTCCATCTCCCATTAATTTTTGAGAGAATACATCATCCTCTACCTGTTCAATAGGTATAACTGTTCCATCTACCACAGAACTCAGGTCATAAACATTCGCATCAGAGGCATCAGCCTTTGTATCAGCATTGCATGACTCACCGTAAAGGTCCTCCGCTGTCAGCTTTTTCTTACCTATCACTACTGTAAGACAGAAAGGAACCAAAATAGCAACCAACATTGCAAGTGCAAATATACCCATATAGCGAGTCTGTATTGAAAGTATACCCGGGATACCACCAACGCCGATTGAGTTGGCCATAACACCGCTGGCTACTGAGATCACTGCTGCTATTGCGGAGCCTGCCATACCGCAGAAAAACGGAAAACCATATTTAAGGTTTACACCAAACATAGCCGGCTCTGTGACACCGAGATAACATGAGATACATGCTGGTATTGATACTTCCTGAGTTTTGGTATTTTTCTTTTGGAGATATATCATACCAAGAACCGCTGAGCCCTGTGCCACATTTGATAATGCTATCATAGGCCAGAGGATGGTTCCACCGAAATCAGCCACAAGCTGAGTATCTATGGCATTGGTCATATGATGAAGGCCTGTGATTACGAGTGGCGCATAAAGGAATCCAAATACACCCGCAAACAGCCAGTTTACTGTACTTGTGAGACCTGCATGAACACCGGCTGAGATCCATGAACCAATCTTCCATCCTATAGGTCCGAGGATAAAATGTGATGCCATAACCGCTAAAAGTAGTGAAAAGAATGGAACCACGATCATAGATATAACCTTTGGGCAGATCCTATTAAAGAACCTCTCAAGGAATACGAGGCAAAAACCCGCCAAAATAGCAGGAATTACCTGTGCCTGATAGCCAATCATGTTTACCTGTGCAAATCCAAAATCCCACTTAGGTATCGCATCGGCTGCTGCACCTGCCACGCCATAAGCATTGAGCAACTGTCCTGACACAAGGGTACATCCCAGTACAATACCAAGGATCTGAGTTGTACCCATCTTTTTTGTTATGGACCAGCAGATACCCACAGGCAGCATATGGAAAATAGCCTCACCTATGAGCCACAGGAAACTATGTACTCCTGCCCAGAATGTTGACTGCGATACAATTGTACCGTTTCCAAAATCAATTTCTCCGATTACATTTCTAAATCCGAGGATGAGACCTCCAACAACCAGTGCCGGGATGATAGGTGCAAATATCTCAGCAATTGATGCCATGATCTGCTGCAGTAAGTTCTGATTTTGTTTTGCCTGCTTTTTGACCTGGTCCTTACTTACGCCCTCAATACCTGAAACTGCAGTGAAATCATTGTAAAAATCCTGGACCTCCTGTCCGATTATTACCTGAAACTGCCCTGCCTGAGTGAATGTTCCCTTAACACACTTAATTTTTTCTATTCCATCTATATCAGCCTTTGATGGATCATTTAATACAAAACGCATCCTGGTAACACAATGAGATACAGCTGCTATATTTTCTTTTCCACCAATAAGCTTTAAGAGCTGCTCACTCTGCTCTGTAAATTTTCCCATATGATATCTCCTTTAAAGACATAAACGTTTCCTAGCTGTTTAAACAGGTTCTGTATTATTTATATCATAGCTGTTTAAACAGGTCAATATGTTTATAAAAAAAAGACACATAAATAACTGTTTCAAAACCAGTTTCTTTTCATGTGTCTTTAGGACAGCTATGTGTCCGGCTAAATTATTTATAATAAATTATTTCGTTTTACGAACTGCTGTATCCATAAAGCAGAAATACTCCGGTACATGTCTTGACTGTGTGTACTCAAACATGAGTCCCATACCGTTGAAGGTCTGGCTGGTCACAACAGCAAGACAATTATAATCTCCAAGCATCAGGCACATCTCATCAACCTGTGTAGCTCTTTCAACTGTCATTTTCCTCTTACTCATGGCAATCTCCATGTGGAGCTCATGCTCTATATACTCATAAATAGATTTTTGAGCAATCTCATTGGTTATGCCTGGAACGATAGACCTGTCGAACATATTTATATCAAGAATACATGGCTTACCATCAAGTTTTCTCAAACGCTGAATATAATAAAGCTCTGTTCCCTCTTTGAAACCTGTACGTCTGGCCACTCTTTCATCTGCAGTGATTTCCGTGAACATAATGACCTCTGTAGTAGAGTTAAGTTTATTTCTCTCCGCAGTCTCCTGGAAAGTCTCAATACCGCCAATTACAAAACTGGCTTTGCCTACTGGCTGATATATCACACGCACACCTACGCCATTTATAGCCTGGGTATATCCGATCTCACTAAGTTGTCTTAAGGCACGTCGTACTGTATTTCTTGAGCAGTCATAGGTAACTATCAGCGCACTCTCTGGTGGAAGTATGCTCTGGTAAGGATACTCTTCCGACTCTATTTTTTGTTTTAAATCTTTATAGATATTCTCATATTTTGCCTTTGCCATCGCCTGTCCTTCCACTATAAGTTAAATTTCACCAATAATCAGTCTGACTACAACCTCAATGATACCACACGCCACCATCTTTCCATAAACAATAAATCAGATTTCACCAATAGCCAGTCTGACCACAAGCTCGATGATACCACACGCCACCATGACTAATATAGGGTCGAGTTTAAATTTGCGTAATGCAAAAACACTGCCTACAAATAAAAGCAGTGGTCTCAAAGAAAAATTCCCCTTTGAAAAACTGATCTCTCCTGATTTAAAAATGGTGGGGATAAGAATTATAAGTCCTGCTACGAGGATCATGGAGACAACTGCTGGTCGAAGTGCAGTAAGTGCATCTTTAAGAACAGGCAACTCTTTATACCTGGTATATAAAACTGCGATTAAAGTTACAAATACACAAGAAGGTATAGCAACACCTACTGTTGCTACAAGGGCTCCTGGAATCCCCGCCAACTGATTTCCAACAAATGTCGCAGAGTTAATGGCTATTGGTCCCGGTGTCATCTGAGATATTGTGACGAGATCAGCAAAGTCGGAAGCATTAAGCCATCCATACTTATCTACCACCTGAGCACTAATAAGAGGCATAGCCGCATAACCGCCACCGAAACTAAATGCCCCTACCTGGAGAAATGCGAGAAATAACTGTAAATATAACATCACTTATCATCCCTCCTCACATCAGATCCCCCATGTCAGATCCGCTCATGTCAGCTCTCTTAATATCAGCCCCCATCACGTCAGCTCTCCTCATATCACTCCTCATATCAGATCTCCTCATATAAAGCGATCTACATATACCGATAGTTAGAGTACCAAGTATTATCAGAATCACACTGACATCAAAATAATAATTAAGTACAAAGGAAATGATCATGATTGCTATCAGCAGCGCATCCCTCTTTTTAATGATGCCTGCTGCCATATCCCACACCACTGAAACGATAACTGCACTGACACCTGATTTCATGCCAAACAAAATCGCTTGTATATAGGTATTGGATTTAAAGATATTATAAAAAGCGGATATTACAGTAAGAATGACAAAAGGTGGAATTATGGCACCTATTACAGCACAGATAATCCCTGGTGCGCCACATATCTTATATCCGATGACGATAGCGCCATTTACAGCAATAGGCCCTGGCGCAGACTGCGCTATAGCCACATAATCAAGCATCTCCTCCTCATTGATCCACTTGAGATCATCTACATATTTCTTTTTAAGAAGTGAGATGATGACATATCCTCCTCCAAATGTAAAAGTGCTCAAATACAAAGTCGAAAAAAACAATGTCTTTAGTTTTTCTGCTTTGGTCTTTTTTTCCATATCTTCCTTATATTCTCCCTGTCACATATTGATTCATCATTTTCCGTGATATGATTTTTCCCAATATTATTTCTGGTTTTGTCTATTATCCCTGCCCTAGATCGTTTCATCTAATGCATGTAGTCAGATAATATGTTCAATATTTATGTACATATTCTGTTCTACAGCCATTTTCTTATTATAACACCTAAAACATCAATCGACATGGGAACCTGCTACAAACACAAAAAGGACTACTGTCTCAAGTAGTCCCTTCCACCAATATTTATGACGGTTTAACCCAAGCAGGCTTGACTGCAGGAGCAGAAACATGGCTTTTGGGTTCATGCCAATAACTTAACTAAACTCAACGAACAAAATCAAAAATGCCTAACGACCTCAAATCTCTGTAATCTGACAGTTTCATCCGGCTCTATCCTGCCTTTTTGTCTGGCAATAGCTATCTGCTGCTCCACGGTATCAACCCCATCAAGATCTGGCAGCAACAGCCCCCTACGATTTCCTGCACTTACGATCACTCCATATTTTTTTACATCCAGATATTCAGGTCCAGGTATATCCTCAGGCTCGCCAAGGACATCCACGTTAATATCCAAGAAAGGCAGCTCCTCCTTTGTAATAGGGCTAAATCGGGGATCTCTCGTAGACGCACTGATTGCATTTTGCACTATTTCATGAGCGACAGAAGATGTCACTGGCAGTATCGTACCTATACATCCTCTCAGTCTGCCATCTTTATGTATTGAAACAAATGCTCCTGCCCTTTTGTCGAGCATCTCAGATGGAAGATCCTGTGGCACCTCCATCACCTTTCGGTTTAATATATAGCTCTCAAGAGAAGCTCTCGCAAGACGCACATAAGCATCTGATTTATCAGCCTTGGCGCGCAATTCCATTTTTATCTTATCAATATAATCATCAAGAAAATGTCTGGTATCATCTGCTCCTACAGGATAAAACGATGCTATACCATAACCAACTCCTGTAATGTCCTGATGAGAATAAACTTTTGCATCAACCTTCATGCCGTCCAGTGCACCAGCCATAATTACAAATGACCGATGTCCACACTCTGCTGCCTTACGGCAAAAATCCTCTCCAAAGTCAAACATCTCCTGAAATGCTGCTCTCCTGGCAACATCCATTATCCTCTCGTCATAAACAGGCCCCTCATCAGCAAAACCATACGGGCCATGCTCCTGCAACTTGTGAGACAGATCTCCACTTGCTATGAATACGACCCGCCTTTTACATTCGCCTGCTGCCTGCTGTATCATCTCACCTAAGCGGTAGTGGTCAGGCAGCCCCAGACCCGAAAGTCCTATACGGATTATCTTACCTTCCTTGTATTTTTTTCTCACAAACCAAAGGGGAACCATAGTCCCATGATCAAGGGCGGGATCCTTTTCACCTAAGGTTCCTGCAGGAAAATCTGACGCCTGTGCCATATCACAAATCCTATCACGAAGCTCAGTATCATACTCCTCTTCAAAGGAAACCTGTGGCGCTCTGAATCTCGAAAAATCACCCCTTGCACCATTACCTGGTGATATATGGAAATAATCTGAGTACATGATGCTGTGAGGACTGGTTATAATTATTGTTTCCGGTCTTAACTCCGCTATTTCATCAGCCACTCTCTCATAGGCATCTATCGTATCCTGAATGCTCCTCTCTCCACCCTGTCCTACTGCCGGAATGATAAGCGGTGGATGAGGCACCATAAATGCTGCTTGAATCGCCATAGTCTGCCTCTCTATACAAAAATCATATAACCTCATGGATTTCTTTTTGCGGAGTAACACGTCTCACAACATCCATGATTGTTCCATCTCTACTCTCGATAATACCTACAATATCGTCCTCAAATTTTATCTTTTCAGGCTTGCCAACTATATCCTCAGCAGCTTTTAGGAGGTCGCGAATGTCTACCAACTGAAGATTTGCGGCTTTAAAGCATTCGATCATAACTGACCTCCTTTACGGGCTGCTTATTTATATTCCTTACCATCCAAATATGCATGCATCAGATTATCCTCTGTATCATATATTAGCTTAAGTGAAAAGAAATCGTCTCTTTCGAGTAATAGTTTCAAAAATATCCTGTCTCCGGGCCATACATTAAGACTTGGCACATCTTTTTTATCCACCCATTTCAGGACGCCCTCATTACACTCTATTTGCTCCCCCTCAAACCCATCGGCTGTGAACAGATGCATGTATTCGGTCTCTGCTCTGGCAGATATAAATGTGACAATACCCCTGTATCTCCAGGAAGTTAATTTATATCCTGTTTCCTCATAAACCTCTCGCACCAAACACTCTTCAGGACTCTCGTCCTGCTCAAACTTGCCGCCCACGCCGATCCACTTGGCATGGTTAAGATCATTTTGTTTTTTAATGCGATGCAGCATTAGATACTTTTCATCTTTTTCTATATAACAAAGAGTTGTTAAATATGACATATTATCCTCATTTACTCGGCGAATGTTTATTCCGAGTAGTCTGATTTTTAAAAAATAAATGCTGTAAAAAACTAATACTATGACGATACTGGTCAAGCGTTAAAAACATATTTATCTAAACGCTCAAAAGCTTCCTCTACCCTCGTAAAAGGCAATGCAAGATTTATGCGCAGGTGACAATTTCCATGGAACATCCTTCCATCCTGTACTGCAACTCCCACATCCCATGCAGCGTGCTCTATGTCATCAATTGTCTTTCCATGAGCATCACACCATTTTGTACAATCAACAAATAACATATATGTCCCCTGCGGTTTACATACCTCTACACCATCGAAATGAGCTTTAATATAATCACAGGCAAAATTGATATTGTCGCTTAGTACCTCCTTAAGCTCATCAGCCCACTCATATCCTTCAGGCTTATATGCCCCAATAAGAGCATGCATAGAAAGAACATTCATATCATTATAATGTGATAAAGACGACTCCTTTTCAATACGATCTCTGAGCCATTTGTTATAAATGATATGATAACTGCCTATAAGTCCTGCCAGGTTGAATGTCTTTGACGGAGCATATAATGCAACAGTCCTCATTTTTGCATCTTCCGAAACAGACTGAGTTGGGATATGCTTATTGCCATTTAAAATAATATCAGACCATATCTCATCTGATATCACAAATACATCATGCATTTTGAAAAGCTCCATCACCTTTTCTATTTCCCATTTTTCCCACACTCTGCCGCATGGATTATGAGGAGAGCAGAATATGGCAGTATGAATATTGTTTTCAATGATCCTTTGCTCCATATCATCAAAATCCATCCTCCATATACCTTTATCATCTATTTTTAATGGGCTATGAACAATGTTATATCCATTATTTTTAAGGCTCTTTGTGAAACCGATGTACGTCGGACTATTTACAAGGATATTATCTCCTTTTGAGCATAAAACATTGACGGCACTCACGAGTCCTCCAAGAACACCGTTTTCATATCCTATATGCTCTTTGGAAAGTCCCTTAACTCCATTCCTGGTCTCATGCCACTTGATAATAGAGTCATAGTATTCATCACTTGCGCCAAAATATCCAAATGCAGGATGCTGAGCTCTTTCGATAATAGCTTTAGTAATAGTAGGTGCTGTTGGAAAATTCATATCTGCAATCCACATAGGGATGATGTCAAATCCATCTTTTGGCAGCTCCGGAGCAAATCCTGGCCTCTTACCTAATCCATCCACTGCCATAGCGTCTTTTCCTATTCTATCAATGATAGAAACAAAATCATATTTCATGATATTATGAATCCTCCATATATGATGTTTTTATAATTGTAAACTGACTCTAACAATTATAACAAAATAATCTTATATACGTTCAAATTAAATAAGACCCAGATACTGTACTTCTGAATATCCGGGATCTTTTATAATTTATATTTGACTATATTATTTGCAAAGCTCTGCAACGATCATATTGATCGCCTTGCCATCTGCCTTACCTTTAAGTGCCGGCATAACAACCTTCATGATCTGGCCTTTATTCTTGCTGGCAATAACATCTGCAAAATTATCAGTAAGGAACTGTCTGATTTCATCATCTGACATCATGGATGGTGCATATGATTTTATTACGTCATATCTAAACTGATACTCATTTTTTAAATCTGTTCTGTCATCTGGGCATGTATCAAGCTGCTCTTTGGCTGTCTTTAATGATTTAATGATAACCTGATCTACAAGCTCCTCTTTTATATCATCTCTTGTGCCAGCATCAATAGCTGCTTTTTTTACATCAGATACAAGTGATGCAATAGCGTCTTTTCTAGCTTTATCACGAGCCTTCATAGCTGCGATCATGTCTTTTTGTAAAGTTTCAAATTGCATACCAATTGCCTTCTTTCATTTTATTCACTAAATATAATATGATGTGAGTGTCAAAAATCGATATCGGACCGCTTCGCGCTTTGCGCTCTCGCGTTCCTCCCACATTCCGCACTCTCAGGCCGCAAAAAGCGTCCTTACGTGCTCCATGTGGGGCGTGTCATGAAGTCTATCTCCCACTTTTGTGCAAGCACACGTGGGAGAAGACTTATGACACTAATATCATAATATCACTTTTTTAAATTTAGTGAAGCTCTCCGCAAATATCTGTTAACACGCCGTATACTCTATAAACTAAAAATATTTCCTTGCACATAAAACTGTGTCATCACTTATTGAAAAACGGGCATTTCTCTTTAATACATTGCTGGTTTTGCTCATGAAACTCACATCTCTGATCCTCATATTCCAATTGGACACCATAATGCTTATTGATATAATCCACGCCATGCTTAAAAGCTATCATGGCATCCCTCTTGCAACATCTCGGACCATTTATCCTGCCAAGCTCGCTAATAGCCTCCGCAGTATAAGACATATGATCACCCCATGTTCCATCATCTGAAAGCGGGCCAGTCTCATCTATAATAGATAATACAGCTCCAATGGATGTAATAGAACCACAAACTCCCCAATGACCACACATTGCCCCAGGCATTTTTAATCCTTCCTGCAGCAAGCGCTCTAAGCTTTCTTCCAAATTAATATTGCCGCCAGCATTATGATATGCAACAAGAACGCAAGCGCCATCCAATATATGATGCTCAGGGCCATGCATACTAATGTAATCATTCGCCGCCATTTTCTTGAATATGTGTACAGGATTGACTCCCTTTTCTCTCCTTACGTCAATAATGATCTGTCTTGCTTTTTCTTCAGTTGTCATAAAAAATACTCTCCATAATAAACTACTCTTCTAGTGTTCTATTGCACTGATCAGTTAAGCCTCCCATGACTAAAATCACGAGAGTGCAGTGGCACTCTTTCAATTATGACCTAGCTTTATTTTGATTGCAATATATCCTAATCATTTATTTATATTGAAGTTATGTTCTTTATCTTCAAAAATACGACATTTAAAAATACTTAATGCCTTAGGCGCAAGCTTAAAACTTAACTCTGCAAGCAATACACCCGCAATTACATCTACAATTACGTGCTGTTTTGTGGTAACAGTGGATACACACACCAATACAGCCATTACAACAGAAAAAACCTTATATGACTTTGGAATACGTTTCTGATCTCTGACTGCTATAACACATATCCAGCTAGTAAGACAATGAATGGATGGAAAAAGATTATCAGCTGCGTCTGCACTGTAGAGCCATACCATCATCTTTTCAAATATCCCAGTTCCATCTATGTGCGGTCTGACATTAGTTGTTGGTATCACCACATAACATATGAGGCAAACTGCTTTTGATATTATTTCTGTCCACATAAAGATCTCTGCATTTTCCTTATCCTGGGTGCATCCAAGTATATAGTTAACAGCCCAAAAAATATAACACCCAAGATAAATTATCACCGTCCATGGAACAAGAGGTATTCTGTTATCAAGTTCGGTTGTCATATCAGAGTGATACCATCCTGTTGTAAACAGACGGGTCCCGAAATAAGTAAAGACATGCAAAACAATTGCTATCAAAATAAGTCTTCCCATATCTCCATGAAAAAACGTTTTAATCCTTTTAATCATAAGATTCATTATTTATTACTTTCTGAAACCTAAACATCCCATCCATCTCATCATATACTTCATCCATCTCATCATTACTTTCCCGCGGTTCGTTCGGATCAGGATGGTGTTTATTAAAAAACTCAACTATATGAAAACCACATTTATTCACATAAAAATGTATATTCCTGGTCTCAAAATATGGAGTAACTGTTTCCCAAACTTTTATCTCAGGGTGAGTTTTCTCAATAATCCTCCATGCTGAAAGGCCAATTCCTTTACTATGAACCTCTGGAAGAGTAAATAAAAGCTCAAGTCTTTCTTGAGATCATTTCCTCTCCCTCCTCAAAGTGATTATCTCTGCCACCAAATTCTTCAGTCGCTCCGTACTTAAAGGCTAGTTGATTATCTAATATAAACTGTTCTCTATCATCATCCTGTAATGGTTTTAACAATATTTCAGGCATTACTTATATCTCCTGTCAATGATTCTCCTATTGTTACCGGTATTTCACCATTTATTTTTTTTCTTTCGCAAATATCCCTGCTTATGTGGTACTGTTTTTCCAAAAGCACAATTATAGTAGATCCACCGTATTCAAAATATCCTTTTTCTACTCCTATAATGGCAATACTCTTAGGGTGACACTCCTTGGAGTTTGTTATCTTACCAACAAGCATTGCTCCGACCTCCATCTGAACTATCACTCCTAAAGCGTGGCTTTTCATAACAGTGTATTCCCTACTGTTCTGCGTATAAACTTTCTGACTTCTGACTGCTATAGGTCGTACACAGTGGAGTATTCCATTGATCCTTCGCTGTCTGATTATATTACCACTGGCGCAGTAACAGTATCTGTGATAATGACTTGGTGTTAGTCTGAAAATCAGCGCCATACCATCCGAATATCGAGTCGCAAGAGCATTGTCCACAAGAAGCTCTGCTATACTGTATTTACTATTTTTTGCTTCTATTATGGCATCGTTATTTATCTTCTTTATTGTAAGCAGTCCGTCACAGGGACAGATTAGCGTCGAATTTGCATCTATTCTGAACTTTTCTTTAAGCTTTCTCGTGAAGAAATCATTGAAAGAACGGTAACCACCTTTAGGTACTACAAATCTTTCAATATTGATACCATTTCTTTTTACAAAACCAGGAATAAATAATCTTGAAGCTCTAGATGAAAGAAATACTGCAGAAACTTTTGAAATCATAGGGGTGGTAAATACTTTAAGGAGTACCCTGCCCAACTTAGTCCCATATAGAAACCTTACTGCCGCTGATTCTTTTCTCATACCAAATCCCATCCAAGAAATAATACGCACAAAAACTCAATAATACCAACTATGATCAGGCATATTTTACCCACTACATTAGGCTTTTTAATTTCAAATGGAGAAAGAAATCCAACCCCGCAAAAAATGAGCAGGAGCATATAGGAGAGCATCCCATGTATTTTCCCTGTTGTTTGTACCCAGAAAACAATAGGCAGAAGGACAGCTATTGTAGTAACAGGAAGCCCCTGATAAACTGTTCTCTTTTCATTTGTCTGTTGCTGTCTTTCCTCTTCGTTCACATTGAAATAAGCCAGTCTGATTAGGGCAGCCAGGACAAAAAGGGCTGAAATCATACCTCCTGTAATGCTTTTACCGGTTATCATATATACAAATATAGCCGGCATAACTCCAAAGCTGATAAGATCAGAAAGTGAGTCTATCTGAATTCCAAATCTCTTTTCTGAAGGAGTCCTATCCTTGGTATTGGCAATAGTTCCATCAAACATATCACAGACACCTGCTATCATTAAAAGAATAACCGCATCAAGATAGTTCTCATTTATTGACAGCATAATAGCAATAAATGAGCAAATCATGCCTATATATGTAAGAACAACGGTATAATCATAATATCCAAGTGGTTTTATTGTTTTCATTTTTCCCTATCTCCCATTTATTTCACAAGTCCAAATGCCAGACTGTATGCCAGTATACACCAAGGCTTTCCCAAAACTATGATCCAAAAGAACTTTTTGTAATTCATCCTGATAAGTCCCGAAAAATAACACAAAAAATCATCCGGAAAAAGTGGAAGTAACGTAGCCACAAATAAAAATACCCCATAATACTTTTTCTTACTGATTTTTTCCGACCATTTCCGATACAGTTTCTCAGAGAACATAGCAGTCATTATATCCATTCCATATTTTTTTGCAATGAAATAAGCTGCTATTGATCCTAAAGATATCCCTATATAGTTACACCAGAAACCTGTAGCTGCACCAAAAGCAATGGCCCCTGCAGCACATCCAAGATATCCCGGAATGATTGGAACTACTACCTGAAATGCCTGAAAGAGTGTCAACACAAGAGGTCCTATAATTCCAAAATTTCTGATATATTTTTGGAAGTCATCCACTGATGTGATATTCTGCCCGACAACCTTTTTGATGATAATGGCTGTAATAATAATCAACATCATTATGGAGATGACCTTTATTCTTTTTACATGGACGGCTACTATCTCTGTCTTTACATATTCTTCCATATAGACCTCTTTTCTTTAATATATTCTCTGTTGCCTGGATAAGAAAACATCCCAATATTAAAAAAACATTTAAAAAATAATGTAGAAGAAACAATGCACTTACCCTAATCTACATCCATTGTATATTTTTAGAGTTTTATAATAAAGACTTTTTTTTCCAAGTTCACTTTCTACATTAAGCGTTTTTTCTGCTAGTCCGTTATTTAAGATTTCTTTATTATGTTTCAAGGTTATTTTAAAATGAATCTTTTTTACTCATTAAGACATGAATTTTTAAAAAGCGATGGCTAATTTTCAGTTTATGGTTGACGCATGAACTTATGTTCTGTATTATATCAACATGCTCAAGTGAGAGTAAAAAACAAAGGAACCCTTGAATAATCAAGGATTCCTTCTTAAAAAGTCGAGCGCGAGATGGGGCGCTTCATGCCATTTGGCATGCGCTTAGCGCCGACCGAGGCGGTAGCCGAGACGAACCGAAGGTTCGAGCCTCGTTGAGTCGCGAAAAGAGCCTCAGGTTACACCTGAGGCTCTTGAGAAGCGCGAGACGGGGATCGAACCCGCGATCTTCGCCTTGGCAAGGCGACGTAGTACCACTCTA
>Ga0256405_10002490_pt1 | contig 42043 bp, 37 predicted proteins | sample RumenRJG_02DNA_FD_189096 | JGI IMG/M metagenome (GOLD analysis project Ga0256405, IMG submission 189096) | Bovine rumen microbial communities from Lethbridge, Alberta, Canada - RJG_02 | ecosystem: Host-associated > Mammals > Digestive system > Stomach > Rumen | place: Canada: Alberta... | reverse complement strand
ACCTCTTGAAGACCTCTTCAACAAATCTAACCTCAATATTGACAAAGAACTTGACGGGTTCTATGAACCCACGTTGTTTGATGTTTAACTTTTAACTACGTCCACAACTTTTAGTGGACAGCAATGTGCAAATATAGCAAAAAAAGCGAAATTGTGCCGAATTTGTGCCGGTAAATTGTCGCCCGAATTGGACGCCATTAGACAGGGCTTATAAAAATAATATTGGAAATCAATGAATTAGAAAGACGCGAAATGTCTGATTATGTCCAAAAGTGTCAAAAAATGGAGGTGCGCTTGGCACCTCCAAAATCGCCCTTATAGATGTCTGTAGGGGCGATTTTTATTTAAGTAATCTCCATCGGTCTATATCTACAAGATACTCATGGCTATATAGGCACACGCCTCCGCATCGGCGAGGGCGTGATGGTGGTTCGTGAGCTCGTAACCGCAGGCGGCGGCGACTGTCTGGAGTTGATGATTTGCGATCGTTTTGCCGAAATACTGCCTCGATGCTGACAGAGTATCATGGAACTCATAGTCCGGATAGTCCATCTGATAGACGCGAAATACCTGCTTGAGACATCCCTCGTCAAATCGGCTGTTGTGGGCTACGAGCGGAAGTCCCTCGATGAGAGGACCGGCTTTTTCCCAGACATAAGGGAAAACGGGAGCGTCCTCCGTATCCTCCGGTCCCAGGCCATGGACTCGCCGGCAAAACCATTGGTAATAATCCGGTTCGGGATGGATCAGGCTGTAGAACCGGTCCGCGATCCGTCCGTCACGTACGACGACGATCCCGACGCTGCAGACGCTGCTCGGGCATTCGTTCGCTGTCTCGAAATCTATCGCCGCGAAATCTCTCATCTTTTCCGGGGGCCCTCTTCACCCAAACACCGCAGCAATCCTTCCTGATTCTCCACGACTCCGTCGAACAGCTTGTACATCAGTTCCGGCTCCTGTTTTTCGGGCATATAGACAATCGTCCGGAGTCCTTTGCCGGCAAACCATCCGGCTTCGGTATGGGCACTGCGGCCGCAGGGGAGGACGAGGACGCAGGCGTCGGCCCAGAGCATGGCGTCCAGGTCGGCTTTGAATCCTTTTTCGGCCACGGGATGGGAAAGGTTCCGGATGTATTCCGCCGGCTTCCATTCCTGCCATTTTTCATCCACATCGGCCCAGTGGAAGCCACCGGGATTGTGTTCCGGGTTGCGGAAGTCATACACCTGGTGACCGGCGGCCCTGAGGGCGGCCACCACTTCGGGTTGATACTTGTTTCTCCAGCTGGAGGCGACGTAGATTCTGGCCATGGATCTTTTCCGTTTAGGGAGGTTTACTATCTGGGGGCTTGTTAATACAAAGATAGTTTATTTCCGGAAACGATGGACCCATGGCAGATTATTGTTATCTTTGTAATCGACCAAATAAGACGTTTCCCCGATGAAAAGATGGATATCGGTTTTGGCGGCAGCCCTCTCCGTGGTGGGGGCGCACGCACAGGGATCTTTGTATGAAGGATTCGAGAATCCTCCGCAGGAGGCACGGCCGCGGGTATGGTGGCATTGGATGGACGGGAATGTGACCCAGGACGGCATCCGGAAGGATATCGAATGGATGGAGCGCGTCGGCATCGGCGGTTTCCATCAGTTCGATGCCGGAGGAATCGGAATGAAGCCCATCGTGGCCGAACCCATGCCGTACGGCTCTCCCGGCTGGAAGGTCGCCTTTCGCTACGCCATGGAACTGGCCAACGCGAAGGGGATGGAGACGGCGGTAGCCTCCGCACCGGGATGGAGTTCCACGGGCGGACCCTGGGTGAAGCCGGAAGATGCCATGAAAAAGCTGACCTGGCGGACCCTCGAAGTGACGGGCCCCGGTCTTCAGGTGCTGCATATGCCGGAACCGTTCAAGTCACCGGGCCGCTATCAGAATATCCCCGAAAACAGCGACGTAGAACCGTGGTTCCAACATGTTGCGACCCTGGCGGTACGGCTTCCCGATGCGGAAAAATCGCTGAGCGAGATGGGCGCATTCGTAACTTCGTCCAGCGGTCAGTTTACGGTTTCACAGCTCTCCAATGGCGATTTCTCGGATGGACAGGAACTCAAGGCCGGAAATGACGGGACCTGCTGGATCGAATATTCCTTCGACCGGCCGCAGTTGATCCGGGCCCTGACGCTGGGGGGCTGTCACCGTCGTGACCAGTGGGGCTCCAATCCGCCCGGATATGACGATTACCTGGAAGTCAGCGATGACGGTGCCGTCTGGCGGAAGGTCTGTGACATCCCGACTGCCAGTTTGCCCGTCCTGACGATGGACATCCCGGCTACCCGGGGCAAGCATTTCCGTCTTGTCATGAAGGGTAACCGGAAAATCCCCGAGTTTGTCCTGCATAGTGTCGTAAAGGTGAATCATGCGGAGGACAAGGCGGGATTTGCCTCCCCCCATGATTTCGCCGATTATCTGACGCCGGAGAGCCAGGATCCCGTGATGACGGTCCAGGACCTCAGTCTGGTCGATCAGAACGGTACGCTGATCTGGAAGGTCCCGGAAGGAAGGTGGCGCATCTACCGTTTCAGTGTCTCCCTGACCGGAAAGAAGAATCATCCGGCTCCGCCTGAAGCGACCGGACTGGAAGTGGACAAACTGGACCCGGAAGCCTGGCGGCGTTATTTCGAGGATTTCCTCCGGATCTACGAAGGGTCCTCCGTCCAGTATCTCCTGACCGACAGCTATGAAGCCGGACAGATGACGTGGACCCGCGACATGTTCCGGGAATTCGAGGAAAGGCGGGGATACGACCTGTTCCCGTGGCTTCCTGCCCTGACGGGGGAGGTGATCCGCAGTTCCGAGGAGACGGAACGGTTCCTGTTCGACTGGCGCCGGACGCTGGGTGAGCTTTTTGCCGACAATTACAACCGTCTTGGCGCCATCGCCCGGAAAGCCGGCATGAAGGGTCTTTATGTCGAGTCCCACGAGAACGGGCATCAGTTCGTGGGTGACGGCATGGACCTGAAACGGGGAGCCGACATCCCGATGTCCGCCATCTGGGTCCATGACACCCCGGCCGGTTCCACCATCCCCATGGCGAAAGCCGATATCCGCGAATCGGCCTCGGTGGCCCATATCTACGGACAGAACCTGGTGGCGGCCGAGTCCTTTACGGCGAGCGGCGCCGGGGGAAGAACGTATTCTTACAGTCCGCAGTCCCTGAAATACACGGCGGACATCGCCCTATCCTGCGGCTTGAACCGTTTCGTCATCCACGAATCTTCTTCCCAGCCGGACGACACGCACCGGCCCGGCCTGGACCTCATCGGTTATGGGCAATGGTTCAACCGGCACGATACCTGGGCGGAAGAGGCCAAGGTCTGGACGGATTACCTGGCCCGAAGTTCCTATCTCCTGCAACAAGGGCATTACAAGGCCGACATCCTGTATTATTACGGCGAGGACAACAGCGTAACCGGTCTCTTCGGCCATCAGCTTCCGGCCATCCCGGCGGGTTATTCCTACGATTTCATCAATCCCCACGGACTGCTGCATGCGGTGTTCCCCATTGATGGCCAGCTTGTTACCGAATCCGGTATGAAATATAAGCTGCTGGTCCTGGGCCCGAATTGCCGGACGATGTCCTATGCCGTGCTGGAACGTATCCTGTATCTGGCCAAGGCGGGGATCCCGGTCTGCGGAACCCTCCCGGAGCGGGTTGCAGGCCTGAACGACCATCCCGGGGAATTCGAGTATCTGCTCGGTCAGTTGAAACCTCTCCTGCTGGACATGTCTGTCGGGGAAGCGCTCAGAACGAAAGGCTTCGACCCCGATTTTATCGCTCCGGAGAACTGGGCCTATGTCCATCGGGAAACGGCTGCAGAGGATATCTACTGGATCCGGAACTTCACCGGAGCGCCGTCTTCCTCCATCGTCATGGTCCGCGGCGGGGAAGGCCAGCCGCGCGTACTGGATCCTGCCACGGGAAAGATCCGCCGGTTGAACGCGACCTCTTCCTGGGACGGATATCGTTGCTTCAGCCTGGATTTGGAAGAGAACGATGCGTTGTTTGTCGTGATCGGCAAGGCACCGGAGATGCCGGTTACGGTCAAAGAACCGAAAAAGAAGCAGATCCTGGCCCTGGATGGGTCCTGGGATCTCTCCTTCGATTCCGGTTTCGGTGCTCCTTCGACGGCCGTATTCGACCACTTGATGTCCTATACGGAGTCTCCGGACCGGAACATCCGCTATTACAGCGGAACGGTGACTTACAGGAAGAACTTTACCTTGGACAAGAAACAGACGAGAAGGGCGTCCTCCTTCGAAATCGACCTGGGCTCGGTGAAGGAGCTTGCCCGGGTGTCCGTCAATGGACATGACCTGGGCGTCGTCTGGAAGGCGCCTTTCCGTCTGGAAATCCCAGTGGAATACCTGCATCCGGGGATTAACTCGCTGGAAGTGAAGGTGATCAATCTTTGGGTGAACCGGCTGATCGGAGACCTGCAACCGGGTGCCTCCCGGAAATGGACCTATGTGTCCTCCAACTTCTACACGGCCGATTCGCCGCTGAAACCGTCCGGCCTGCTTGGCCCGGTGACGCTGTCACGCGTCCAGTAGGAGGGAGGCCAGATCTTCGTACCGGAGCCTGTCGAAACACTGTTCGACGGGCTCTTTTTTCAGGACCTCCAGCAGATTCTCCCGTGTGAAGCGGCAGCCTTGCAGCGCCTGCTCGATCCGGTCCGAGGGGATGTTTCCCAGGAAGTCGCCGCCGAAACGGAGACCGCTCAGGCGACCGTGCATCAGGGAGAAGGACGCCTCCACCGTTCCGCAGGAAAACTTCCGCCGGACCTGGAAGGCCGCGGCGGGAGAACGGCCGTAGTTCCATTCCCACGTCCGGAATTTCGTGGCGGCGTCGCTTTCGATCTCGTTCAGCTGGGAAGGGGAGAGCGGCAGTTCGCCCTCGCCTTCGGACAACAGATCCTGCAGGCCCGCTTGGAAAGCGTGGATGTCGCCGAACTGGGGTAGATAGTCTTTCAGGTTGGCGACACGGGACCGGACGGATTCCACGCCAGCGGCGGAAAGCTTGCTTCCAGGAACGGACAGGACCTTCGTCAGCGTGTCGATATCCACATCGTACATCAGCGTCCCGTGGATCATCAGCCGATCCTTGTACACGCGTTTCGCGTAGCCGGAACACTTGCGTCCGTCCACCAGGATGTCGTTCCGGCCGCTGAGTTCCGCCGAAACGCCCAGTTTCCGCAAGGCCCGGACCATCGTTTCCAGATAAGCCGGATAATCTGTTTCCAGGTCCCGGATGCGGCCCGTGATCGTGTAATTGAGGTTCTGGAGGTCGTGATAGACAGCCCCGCCGCCGGTCACACGACGGGCCAGCAGGATGTCATGGGCCTCCATATAGGGAATGTCCACCTCCGCGAAGGGATTCTGGTTCAGCCCTATAATGACAGACGGCCGGTTCTGCCAAAGGTAGAAAACCGGCTCGTCCGCCTGGAGTTTCCCGAGGCAATACTCATCGAACGCCATGTTGAAATGCGGGTCGGTGGCGGTATTGCGCAGGTATTTCATAACGGTTTATCCGAGGAAGGCCAGCAGGATACCGGCGGCCACGGCGGAACCGATCACGCCGGCGACGTTCGGGCCCATCGCATGCATCAGGAGGTGGTTCTTCGGGTCGATTTCGCGGCCCACGACCTCGGACACGCGGGCGCTGTCCGGTACGGCGGATACGCCGGCGTTACCGATGAGCGGGTTGATCTTCTTCGCGGGATTCTTGATGAACAGGTTCATGATCTTCACGAAGAGGACGCCGCAGCTGGTGGCGATCACGAAGGACAGCAGGCCCAGTCCGAAGATGAGGAGGGACTTCCCGCTGAGGAACTTGTCGGCCTGGGTGGAGGCGCCCACGGTCAAACCGATGAGGGTGGTCACGACGTCGATGAGCGGACCGCTAGCCGTGTTGGCCAAACGGCGCGTAACACCGCTTTCCTTCAGGAGGTTACCGAAGAACAGCATGCCCAGCAGCGGAAGGCCGGAAGGGACGATGAAGGCGGTGGTGAGGAAACCCACGATCGGGAAGATGATCTTCTCCTTCTGGGAGACCTGGCGCGGGGCCGGCATCCGGATGAGACGCTCTTTCTTGGTCGTCAGGAGGAGCATGATGGGTTTCTGGATCACCGGGACGAGGGCCATGTAGGAATAGGCCGACACGGCGATGGCGCCCATCAGGTCCGGGGCCAGCTTGGAGGACAGGAAGATGGCGGTCGGGCCGTCGGCGCCGCCGATGATGCCGATGGCGCCCGCCTCATTCGGTGCAAAGCCGAAAAGGAGAGCCAGCAGGTAGGCGCCGAAGATACCCATCTGCGCGGCCGCTCCGATCAGGATGAGCCGCGGCTGGGAAATCAGGGCCGAGAAGTCGGTCATGGCGCCGATCCCGAGGAAGATGAGCGGCGGATACCAGCCCTGGCGGACACCCTGGTACAGGATGTTCAGGACCGATCCGTCTTCGTAGATGCCGATGTTCAGGCCCGGGAACATGGGAATGTTGCCCACGATCATGCCGAAGCCGATCGGGACGAGCAGCATCGGCTCCCACTCCTTGACGATGGCAAGGGTGATGAAGATGATGCCGATACCGATCATCACGATGTTCTGCCAGGAACAGTTCGCGAAACCGGTATATTCCCAGAACTGGGCGAGGGATTGGAAAACCTGCTCCATGGGAACCCTATGCAATGGTCACGACCGGATCGCCTTCCTGCAGGGAGTCGCCCTTGTGGACATGGATTTCAGTGACGGTTCCGTCCTTGGGGGCCGGGATCTCGTTCTCCATCTTCATGGCTTCGAGGACGGCGACCTTCTGGCCGGCCTTCACGGCCTGACCTTCCTTGACCGAGACTTCGATGATGACGCCCGGGAGCGGGGAAACGACCTTTTCGCCGGCTCCGGATGCGGCGGGCTTGGCCGCGGGTGCGGCCGTAGCCGGGGCTGCCTGGGCGGCAGCGGGAGCGCTCTGGACCACCGGAGCGGCCGCGTGAGCATTCTCGGCCTCCACTTCGTAGGTGGCACCGTTCACGGTCACGTCGAACAGCTTGCCTTCCTTGGGACTGACGGTCACGTTGTATTCCTTGCCGCCGATCTTGAACTTGTACTCTTTCATATCGTAAATGCTTTTTATCTGGGTAATTTTCGGAATGTCTTCGTCTTGTCGTTCCAGGCGGATCCGCTCCGGGGACGCAGGGTCAGCACAAAGGACTCGGCATCATGGACCGTGTCGCTGAAATAAAGGTCCATCGCCAGGGCGATGGCGGCATAGACGTCACCACCCTGTTCCATGTCCATAGCGAGGGCGATTACCGCCGCGATTTCGTCGGAAGGAGATCCCTTCGCTACGCTCGGAATGACAGAAGAGGTTTTGCCCGATTTGGCAGAAGAAGCCTGGGCTGCCTTGGCTTTACTGGCCGGGCGGTCGAAGAAGAGCCAGAACAGGAACCACAGGATGGCGAGGGCGCAGAATACTACGGTGACGGCCACCAGGGACAGGATGAACCCGTGCGGGTCTTTCTCCGCCATGGCCTGGGCCTTCGTGGCGGCGTTCATGTCGATGTTGGGCATGCCCGGGCTGGGAACGCCCGCATCGGCCTGGACTTCGAACTCGAGCTGCCGCAGGTCGTTCGCCGTTTTGTACACGGACCTTCCCGCCGGAAGGTTCACCGGAACGGAGAGGGAATCGATGACGGTACGGCCGTCGTTGGACACGAGATAGACGGTGCTGCCCGGGCGGACGTGGAAGCCGGCGTAGAAGGTGCCGTCGTCCCCGTTGCCGCTGGCGAAGAAGAGGGTAGTCTGGCGGGGACCGAGTTTGGTCTTGAGGTCACCCTTCGGGATGATGCTCTTGGTCAGGTTGGTGCGGTCGTCGGTGAGATAGCAGCCGGCGAGATTCACCGTACCCTGGGAGGTGTTGAAGATCTCGATCCAGCCTCCGCGCCGTCCGTAATCGTCCACGATGCCCGTCGAGTCCGCAGCCGCCAGCGCCTCGGAGATGATGAGGTCGGAGACGTTCTGGGCACGCAGGGCCGTAAAGCCGGAGACCAGGGCCAGGATGAGAAGGATGCGCTTTCTGATCATAACGGCAGGTTGTCGTGTTTCTTGGCCGGGATGTCCTGCTGCTTGAGCGCGAGCTGCTCCAGGGCGCGGATCACGCGGAAGCGGGTGTTGCGCGGCTCGATGATGTCATCGACATATCCCTTCTGGGCAGCCTGGTACGGGTTGGAAAAGAGGTCGTCGTATTCTTTCTTCTTTTCCTCGAAGATCTTGTCGGCGTGTTCGGGATCGGCCTTGATGTCCTTGGCATAGAGGACGTTCACGGCTCCGTCGGCTCCCATGACTGCGATGTTCGCGGAAGGCCAGGCATAGTTGATGTCGCCCCGGAGCTGCTTGCAGCTCATGACGATGTGTGCGCCTCCGTATGACTTCCGGAGGGAAACCGTCACCTTGGGAACCGTCGCCTCACCGTAGGCATAGAGCAGTTTCGCACCATTGGTGATGATGGCGCCGTATTCCTGCTGGGTGCCGCAGAGGAATCCCGGGACATCCACGAGGGTGACCAGCGGGATGTTGAAGGCATCGCAGAAACGAACGAAGCGGGCGGCCTTGCGGGAGGCATTGATATCCAGCACGCCGGCAAGTACCGCAGGCTGGTTCGCCACCACGCCTACGCTGCGTCCGTTCATGTGGGCGAATCCCACGATGATGTTCTTGGCGAACTCCTTGTGGACCTCGAAGAAACGGCCGTCGTCCACGATGCTGCGGATAACGCCGTACATGTCATAGGCCTTGTTCGGATTGTCGGGGATGATGCTGTTCAGGGTGTCGTCCGTCCGGTTGTAGGGATCGTTCGTGGGAACGACCGGGGCCTCCTCCCGGTTGTTCTGCGGGAGGAAAGACAGCAGTTCCTTGATGGTAGCGATACCTTCCTCCTCATTGGCGGCCGCGAAATGGGCCACGCCGCTCTTGGTGGCATGCACGGAGGCTCCGCCCAGGGATTCGTGGTCCACGGTTTCACCCGTGACACTCTTCACGACGGCAGGGCCGGTCAGATACATGTAGGAGGTGTTCTTCACCATCAGGGTGAAGTCCGTCAGGGCGGGGGAATACACCGCACCGCCGGCGCAGGGACCGAAAATGCCGCTGATCTGGGGCACGACGCCGGAGGCCAGGATGTTCCGTTCGAAGATCTCGCCGAAACCGGCCAGGGAGTCGATACCTTCCTGGATGCGGGCCCCGCCGGAATCATTCAGGCCGATGACGGGCGCGCCGTTACGGACCGCAAGGTCCATTACCTTGCAGATTTTTTCCGACATCGTCTTGGAAAGGGAACCGCCGGAAACGGTGAAATCCTGGGCGAATACATAGACGAGCCGTCCGTCGATGGTTCCGCATCCGGTTACCACGCCGTCCCCGTCGTAATGCTGCTTGTCCATCCCGAAGTTCGTGCAGCGATGCTGGACGAACATGTCGTATTCCTCGAAACTGCCTTCGTCGAGAAGGAGGGCGATGCGCTCGCGGGCTGTCAGCTTGCCTTTGGCATGCTGGGCCTCGATGCGTTTCTCTCCACCACCCAGCCGGGCCTTCGCCCGGCGTTCCACCAGCTTCTGGATGTTGTCAGTCTGAATGCTCATATCCGATATAAATTGATAACTTGCAAATATAACGAATCCACGCCTTTTTTACAACGAAAAAGCGCCGGGATTGCTCCTGGCGCTTTCTGTTTTTTCCGGAATGAGGTTTACTCCTCCGCGGGTTTCATGGTCGTATAGACGTTGGTCACGTCTTCGTCATCCTCCAGCAGGCCGGTCAGCTTTTCGAGGGTGGCACGCTGTTCGGGAGTGACCTCCTTGAGCTCCACGTTCGGGATCTGCTCGAATCCGCCGGAAGCCAGTTCGTAGCCGTTCTCCTCGATGTACTTCTGGATCTGGCCGTAGGAAGTGTAGTCGCCGTAGATGACGATTTCATTCGTCACGTTCTCGTCCTCGTCCTCGATCTCCTGCTTGAACACTTCCTCGGCGCCGTAGTCGATGAGTTCAAGCTCAAGCTCATCCACGTCGATGGGCTTTGCCGGATCCTCCTTGATACGGAAGACGCACTTGTGGTCGAACATGAAGGCGACGGAGCCGCTGGTCTGGAGAGAGCCGCCGCACTTGGTGAAGTAGCTGCGGACGTTGGCGACGGTACGGGTGTTGTTGTCGGTCGCGGCCTCCACCAGGTAGGCGATGCCGAACGGACCGAAACCTTCGTACACGATCTCCTTGAAGTCGCCGGACTTGGCCTCGGTGGCCTTCTTGATGGCGCGCTCGATGTTCTCCTTGGGCATCTGCTCGGACTTCGCCTCGGCGATGAGGGCGCGGAGGCGCGGGTTGCCGGTCACTTCGGGACCGCCCTGCTTGACGGCGATGGTGATTTCCTTTCCCAGTTTCGTGAAGGTCTTGGCCATGTGGCCCCAGCGCTTGAGTTTGCGCTCCTTGCGGAATTCAAATGCTCTTCCCATGACTAGAATTCGATACGGGTGATGTACTTGTCGATATCCATGGCCTCGGGAGCCTGCGGATACTGGTCCTTGACTTTCTTGTAGCAGGCAAGGGCCTTGTCCTTGTTGCCCATCTCCTCATAGACCTCACCGGCCTTCAGGAGATAACCGGCAGCGTAGAGGTTGTCCGTGGTGGTAACGGCCTTCTCGTACCAGGTGATGGCGTTCTGGTAGTCCTCGAGACCCACATAGGCGTCACCGATGCCGGCCTGGGCACGGGCAAGGAGGATCTTGTCTCCGCCGTCATACTTCTTGAAGTACTCGATGGCCTTGTCGAACTGGCCCAGCTGAAGGGCGCTGGCGCCGGCGTAGAGGTACACGGACTCGCCGCCCTTGTTGCCGTACTTGGCGATGATGTCCTCGAAACCGTAGTTGTTGTCGTCACCGTTCAGGGCAAGCTCATAGTCGCCCTGGGCGAAACGCTGTTCGGCCTTGAACATTTCCTTCTGGGCCTCCACCTTCTTGGGCTGGAGGACGAAGCGGTTGTAAGCGAGGATCGCAAGGGCGATCACGAGGACGGCTGCGACACAGCCGTAAACGATCTTCCCATGTTTCTGGAAGAAGAGTTCAGTCTTGGAAACGGCCTCAGCGACATTCTGCTGGCGGATTTCCTGTTCGGTAGGTTTGTTTGCCATATCTTGTTTTTTATTTTTATGATCGGTTCTCAAGCGCCCTAGCGCGCATAACAGACCGCAAATTTAGGAAAAAAAACGTATATTTGCAATCCTGAAGCACAAAGCACATGCCTGTCCTCAAGAAAATCGTCGTCCAGGATTTCCGGAACATCGCCTTCCAGGAACTGTCGTTCTCGCCCAATGTGAACTGTATCAGCGGGAACAACGGAGAAGGGAAGACGAACCTGCTGGATGCGGTGTATTATCTGTCCATGACCAAGAGTTCCTTCCCCACGCCGGACCGATACAACTGGCGCTACGGGACGGATGGGTTCACCCTGGGCGGTACCTACCGGATGGACGGGGGGCTGGAATCCCGCTTCTCCATCAAGGTCACGGGGGAGGGAAAGAAGCTTGTGCGGGACGACAAGGCCTGCCCGCGTATCTCCGAGCATATCGGCATCCTGCCGGTCGTGATGGTCTCTCCGGGAGACATCTCCCTGGTCAGCGACTCCGGTGAGGAGCGCCGCCGTTTCGCCAACGGGGTCCTCTCCCAGATGGACCGGAGCTATCTCGCTGCAGTCCAGACCTATAACCGTCTGCTGGCCCAGCGGAACCGGATGCTCAAGGAAGGGACGGTGGACTGGGACCTGATGGCGGTGTTCGATGCGCGCATGGCGGCGGCCGCCGTTCCGGTCCACGAAGGCCGGAAACGCCTTTGCGAGGATCTCCGCCCGGTCATCCAGTCGTATTACGGCCTGATTTCCGGCGGCGGGGAAGAGGTATCCATCGACTATCGGTCGGACCTGTCCAAGGGCTCCCTGGAAGAGATCCTGCAGGAACACCGGGACCGTGACCTGGCGCTTCGGTTCACGACGGCGGGCCTCCAGCGGGACGATTTCCTCTTTACCCTGGACGGTCATCCCATCCGGCGCAGCGGCTCCCAGGGGCAGCAGAAATCTTTCCTGGTTTCCCTCAAGTTCGCCCAGTACGACATCATGCGGGACGGTTTCGGCTACGCTCCGATCCTGCTCCTGGACGATGTGTTCGACAAACTGGACATGAACCGGATCGGCAACCTCATCGGGATGGTCGCCGGCAGCGGCTTCGGCCAGATCTTCATCACGGATTCCAACAAGGTCCGCCTGTCCGGCATCGTGGACCGCATCACCGACGACCGCGCCTATTTCGATACGGCGGGCGGCGTCTTTACCCCGGTCGGATAATGGCGGAAGAGAGCAAGCGCAGCTATTTCATCCGCCGGAAAGAGGCGTTGACGATGGAGGAAGTGATCGACCAGTTCATCAAGTCCGCCAAGCTGGCATCCGGCCTCAACACCCAGCGGATCTTTTCCGCCTGGGACGAATGCTCGGGCGCCGGCCCGGTTACGCTCAAGCGGTATTTCCGGGGCGGTACCCTGTACATTACCCTTTCTTCTTCCGTCATCCGGAACCAGCTGTATTTCCAAAAAGAGGCGCTCATCGAGAAGATGAACGCCTGGCTCCTTGAAGATTCCCTTTTCACCAAGGACAACCGGACGACGGGATTCGTCCGGGACCTCGTCCTCCGCTAGGGAATGATGACCTGGTAGGTCTTGTTTCCTTTGTTCGTGAGTTTTTCGTCCCGCAGCCATAAGTTCGCCTCCTTGAGCCGGGCATAGGTCGTCCCATGTTCCAGGGCGAAGTCCACGAGGCTCGGAATCGCATAATTGACGGTGAGGACATCCTTGGGCTCGATATAAGGGTAGCGTTCGGACATGGGCACGTTGAATCCGAAGGCGGCCGGATTCTCGAAGAACATCTTTACGGCAAGCAGGCGGAACATGTAGCGGGCCGTCTCTTCCGGAAGCCACAGCTCCAGGGCCGATTTCTGCTTCTGGGCCTCCCGGCGGCGGGAGATGCCGCCCTGACCGGCATTGTAGCTGGCGGCGACCGTCATCCAGTCCCCGTACTTCCGGTAGGCGTCCTTGAGGAATTTGCAGGCGGCAACCGTTTCTTTTTCAATGTTGTAGCGTTCATCCACCTCCGAATTCACTTCTAGCCCGTAGGTCTGGGCCGTCGCCTTGGTGAACTGCCACAGTCCGGCGGCACCCGCCACGGAAAGGGCCTTGGGGTCCAGGCTGCTCTCGATGGCCATCAGGTACTTCAAATCCTCCGGCACGCCTTGCTGACGCAGGATGGGGACGATCTGGGCGAAATACCGCTTGGACCGTTTGAGCATGAGCGTCGTGTTGGTGTGCATGTACGTGAAGGAGATGAGTTCCCGGTCCATCCTTTCGCGGAAGTCGGTCCGGTCGAACCGGATCGTGTCGCCCGCGAAGGCGGCCCATTCGGGCACGGCGGGAGCCTGGGGGTGCTGCAGCTGGGTCCAGGCAGGCTGTGCACCGGCCAGCAGGGCCGATGCGGCGAGGAAAAAGAGGAGGAATGTCCGTTTCATCATGTCAGGAAGGTCGGTTCCGCTGATACAGATACCGTTTGATGCTGCCTTTGGGCGTAAGCTCGAAGTCCTCGGGCATCAGTTCCAGGGTCGCGATATGGGAAAAGTTGGGAAACAGTTTGTTCACTTCGGAGAGACAGCCGGCGAGGTGGTCGGCCAGCGACTTGACCGTGAAGCCGTCCAGGTGGGCCTGCCGGTAGTCCGGATAGATCAGGCCGATGAGCTTTCCGTTGTCCTCCACCACCAGGGAGTGGACCACGTACGGCATGTTGTTCAAGGCCGCCTCCACTTCCTCCGGGTAGATGTTCTGGCCGGAAGCGCCGAGGATCATGCACTTGGTACGTCCCCGGAGGTACAGGTAGCCGTCATTGTCCAGGATGCCCACGTCGCCGGTGCGGAACCATCCGTCGGAGGAGAAGGCTTCCGCCGTCGCGTCTTCGTTCTTATAGTAGCCCAGGAATACATTGGCCCCCCGGACCTGCACTTCGCCGGGGATTAGGTGCGGGGCCTTGGAGTCGATCCGGATCTCGATGTTGGGCGCCGTGACGCCGCAGGAGTACATCCGGCCCTTGAACCAGCGGGAGTAGGTGATGATGGGGGCGCACTCCGTCATGCCGTACCCGATGGTGAAGGGGAACTTGATCTTGCGGAATTCCCGTTCCACTTCCGGGTTGAGCGGCGCGCCGCCGATAACGATCTCCTCGAAGTTCCCGCCAAAGAAATCGACGAGGGCCCGGCAGAGTTCCTCACCAGCCGGAACGGTTTTCCGGAGACTCTTGTAGATCTTCTCCACGATCAGCGGAACGGCGTAGATGACATTCGGCCGGATCTCCGCAAAGGCATCGGCGATGACTTTGGGGCTGGGCGCCTTGTTCAGGAAATACACGTGGCAGCCCATCACCATCTCGAAGAAGAACTCGAACATCATCCCGTACATGTGCGCGGCCGGCAGGATGGAAACGACCCGGGAGGTGTTGTCGATCATCGGCAGGTTCTCGTGCATGAAGTACACGTTGGACCATACGGCCCGGGAAGGGATCATCACGCCCTTGGAGAAGCCGGACGTGCCGGAGGTATAGCTCAGGATCGCGAGATCCTCGGGCGCATCCTCGTAGTAGTGGAGGTCCGCGGGACGGAGCCCTTTCGGGTAGGCCTGCTTGTACCAGCGCTCCAGGTGCGGGCGGAAGAAGTCCGGGTCGTCACCCCGGAAATAGAGGACCTGGTAGTCCTCGATCTGGATGACGGCGGTGAGACCGGGCATTTCCTCGGCGTTCAGCCCGTCCCAGATGGACCTTTCCACGAAGAAGACCTTGGCTTCGGAGTGATTGACCAGGTAGTGGATGTTTCCGGGCTTGAATTCGTGCAGCAGCGGAACCGGGACGGCTCCATAGGTCATGGCCGCGAGGAAACAGACGGCCCAGTGGGCCTGGTTGCGGGAACAGACGACGATTTTGTCACCCGGCACGATTCCGTTGTGGGAAAAGGCCAGGTGCATTTTCGCGATATGGCGGGCAAGGTCGCTGTACAACAGGGTTTCACCCCTGTAATTGGACAGGGCGGGACGGTTCCAGTTGGAACGGAAACTCTTTTCGAGAAGCTTGTTGACGGATTCTGGTTTCAAATTCTATCTTTTAGACGGGCAAAGATACGTTTTTTTACCCGGAATTACATAAATTTGCAGCACAATCCGTGCCTGAAACTTGAGAAAGAGCATGATCATCGTTTTTCTGATTCTGGTCGCCTGCATCGCCTGGACGGCCTGGTGCTTCTGGCGGATCCTTCCGCTCCCTGTTTTGGGGAAATGGCTTTTTACGGCCTTGTACGTGGCATCATTCCTCCTCATCTTTCCCCATTTCATGCTGGGTGACCGGATGCCGATGGGACTTGCCGTCGCCACCTATGAGATCGGCACGTCCTGGATGATCTTTTTCCTGTATGCGCTGATCATCTTCGCCGTGCTGTCTCTGGGGCGGCTCGTGCACCTGGTGCCGGCCTCTTTCCTGAAGGATTCCGTGGCGGGATCCTGTACGGTCCTGGGAATCCTGGCCGTCCTGCTCGTGTACGGCGGCGTCCACTATCATCACAAGTATCGGGAACCCATTGACATCCAGACTGACAAACCGCTGGAGCGGCCGCTTACCATCGTCCTTGCGAGTGACCTGCATGTCGGATACCACAACCGGAAGGCGGAGCTTTCCCGGTGGGTGGATCTCATCAACGCGGAGAAGCCCGATCTGGTCCTGTTCGCCGGAGACATCGTTGACGGCGCCCTGCGCCCCGTCCGGGAAGGCCGCTATGCGGAGGAATTCCGGCGCCTGGACGCCCCGGTCTATGCCTGCCTCGGGAATCACGAGTATATCGCCGGCGAGAGCGGTTCCGAATCCTTCTATGCCGATGCCGGCATCCACCTGCTGCGGGATGCAGCTGTCGATACCTGCGGTATCCGGATCGTCGGCCGGGATGACAGAAGCAACCGGAACAGGGCCGCCCTGGGCAGCCTGGTTCCGGCTGCTTCCTTGTTTACCTTATTGCTGGACCACCAGCCCTACCATCTGGAAGAGGCGGAGGCGGCCGGGATCGATTTCCAGTTCAGCGGCCATACCCACCATGGGCAGATCTGGCCGGGCAACTGGCTCACCGATGCGATGTTCGAAAAGGCCTTCGGCCCCCATCAGCGGGGGAATACCCGCTATTACGTGAGCTCAGGACTGGGAATCTGGGGCGGGAAGTTCCGCATCGGCACCCGTTCCGAATACATCGTCCTGACGCTGCACAACTGATTACCGCACCTTCGAGTCGCAGTACCAGCAGCGGAGGACGCCGTCGTCGCCGCGGCGGAACTTGTGCGGGGCTTTCTCGTTGTTGCAGATACACTTGCGGTTCGTGCAGCGGGCGGTCGGGTCGATGACGGCCTCTTCGTCGGCAGGCATGCCGTGCTCCGGGTCGTCCTTCCATTCCAGCAGCTTGACAATCAGGGCTTCTCGCACGAATTTCCCGTTCTCCACCTGACGGAAGTAAGCGGCACGCGGGTCCGAATCCACCTCGGTCAGGATCTCATTCACGCGGGGAAGCGGGTGCAGGACGGCCATGTCCTTCTTGGCGAGGGACATCCGGGTGGCATCCAGCACGAAGCTGTCTTTCACGCGGTCGAACTCGTCCTCGTCCAGGAAGCGTTCCTTCTGCACGCGGGTCATGTACAGGACGTCCAGTTCGGGCATCACTTCCTCCATCGTTTCCACTTCCCGGTACGGGATGCCGGTGCGTTCGCAAACGTCATGCTTGATATAGTCGGGCAGTTTCAGCTCCTGGGGGGCGATCAGGACCACCTTGATGTCCTTGTATCGGGAAAGGGCCTTGATCAGGGAGTGGACGGTCCGGCCGAAGCGGAGGTCGCCGCAGAAACCGATGGTGATCCCGTCGATATGTCCGAGTTCGCGCTGGATGGTCAGCAGGTCGGTGAGCGTCTGGGTCGGGTGGCTGTGGGAACCGTCGCCGGCATTGATGATCGGGACGCGGGATACTTCCGTGGCATAGAGCTGCGCGCCTTCGATGTGGTGGCGCATGGCGATGACATCGGCAAAGCAGCCCACGACGCGGACGGTATCCTGTACGGTCTCGCCCTTGCTGACGGAACTGTTCCGGGCATCGGAGAAACCGAGGACATTGCCGCCCAGCTCCATCATGGCAGAGGTGAAACTCAGGCGTGTACGGGTGCTGGGCTCATAGAAGAGCGTGGCCAGCTTCTTATGGGACATGCTTCCCTGATAGCGTTCGCGGTGGGCGATGATGTCCTGCGCGAGGGAAATGATTTCGTCGGTCTCCTGCTTGGAGAGGTCCATCGGGTCGATGAGGTGTTTCATAGAGCGGTATGTGGTTATGCGTTGATCCAACTTTCATCCTGGGGATTGTCCCGGAAGGCGAGGATGCGTTCCTTCCAGCCCGGGGCGATGCGGCCTTCTTCTTCGGCCACCTCCACGAGGACGTCCAGGTTGCACAGGGAGTGGTTCTCCGTATGCGCCGCGGCAATGCGCTCCAGGCCGCGTTTCATCCCGTAAGTGAAGATGGAGACGATGCCCAGCACCTCGGCGCCGGCTTCCCGCAAGGCCTCCACGACCTCGATGGCGCTGCCGCCGGTGGAGATCAGGTCTTCGACGACGACGACTTTGGTTCCCGGGTCCATCCGGCCTTCGATCCGGTTCGTCCGGCCGTGGGTCTTGGCCTCGCCGCGGACGTAGCCCATGGGAAGGTCCAGGATCGTGGCGACGATGGCCGCATGGGCGATGCCCGCCGTGGAAGTGCCCATCAGCATCTCGCAATCAGGATAATGGCGCTGGACAAGCTTGGCGATTCCATTTTCCACCTGCTCCCGTACGCGGGGGGCGGAGAGGGTCAGCCGGTTGTCGCAGTAAATCGGGCTCTTGATTCCGCTGGCCCAGGTAAACGGTTCCTCGGGCCGCAGGAAAACGGCGCCGATGGACAGGAGGGAGGAGGCGATTTGTCTTTCCATCAGATAAATTCTTTCAAACAACGTTCATACGCCGCGACGGGGTCCAGGGCGGCGGTGATGGGGCGGCCCACCACGATGTAGTCCGAGCCGATTTCCCGGGCGCGGGCGGGGGTGGTGATGCGGACCTGGTCGTCCGCGGCGGCATCGGCAAAGCGGATGCCCGGGGTGACGGCCAGGAATTCCTGGCCGCAGGCTTCCTTCACGAGACCGGCTTCCTGGGGGGAGCAGACGACGCCGTCCAGGCCGGCTTCCTTCGCGTTCAGGGCATATTGGACGACCGCCCGGCGGAGGTTCGTGCGGATGAGAAGTTCGTTCTGCATCACCTCTTCCGACGTGGACGTAAGCTGCGTGACGGCGATGAGGAGCGGCCGCGTGCCGTCTTCCCGGGTCAGTCCCTCCAGGGCGGCCCGCATCATGCCCACGGTGCCGGCGGCATGGACATTGACCATGTCCACATCCAGGTTGGAGAGGACCCGCATGGCTTTCTTGACGGTGTTGGGAATGTCATGGAGCTTGAGATCCAGGAAGATCCGGTGTCCGCGGGCCTTGATCTCGCGGACGATGGAGGGACCTTCGGCATAATACAGTTCCATGCCGATCTTCACGAAGGGCTTGCGTCCCGCGGGAAAACGGTCCAGGAACTCCAGCGTGGCTTCGCGGCTGGAAAAGTCGCAGGCGATGATGACGTCTCGGTTCATACGGTTCCGATGATTTCTTGTAAAGTGTTGATGCTCAATTCTTCCATAAGGTCGGGAAGGGCGGCGGTGATTTCCGGGCAGGCGAAGGGGTTGCGGAGGTTTTCCGCTCCCACCTGGACGGCGGTCGCCCCGGCCATCATCATTTCGATGACGTCCGCGGCCGAAGCCACGCCGCCGCAGCCCATGACGGGGATCCGGCAGGCATGGGCGACCTGGTACACCATCCGGAGGGCGATCGGGAAGATGGCCCGGCCGGAGAATCCGCCCATTTTGTTCGCGATGACGGGCTGGCGCCGATGGATGTCGATCCGCATCCCGAGGAAGGTGTTCACAAGCGTGACGCCGTCCGCCCCGGCGTCCTCGCAGGCGCGGGCGATGGAGACGATGTCCGTCACGTTGGGGCTGAGTTTGATAAAGACGGGTTTACGGCAAACGGCTCTCACCGTGCGCGTTACCTCGGCGGCGGATTCGGCGGAAGTGCCGAAGGCCATGCCGCCGTTGTGCACGTTGGGGCAGGAGATGTTGACTTCGATGATGTCGATGCCCTCGCAGGCATCGGCCTTCGCACAGCATTCCCGGTATTCGTCCAGGGAGAAACCGCTGATATTCGCGATGATGCAGCCGTCGTAAACCTTCCGGAGCGCAGGAACCTTCTCATTCACAAGCACGTTGATGCCCGGATTCTGCAGCCCGACGGAGTTGATCATCCCGCCGGGGCACTCCGCGATGCGGGGCGTGGGATTGCCGTAGCGCGCCTCCCGGGTCGTTCCTTTCAGGGAGATGCCGCCGAGGACATTGAGGTCCATGTCTTTGGCGAGCTCCAGCCCGAAACCGAAGGTTCCGCTGGCCGGAATCACCGGGTTCTTGAGTGTCAGGCCGCATAGGCCCACGGACAGGTCCTTTACCATAGCAGTTCCTCCTTTTTGAAGACCGGACCGTCCTTGCATACGCGCCGGGGACCGTTTTTCGTCTGGATGCTGCAGCCGTAGCAGAAACCGGCCCCACACCCCATACGCTCCTCCAGCGACGCTTCACCGGGACCTTCCAGCGCAGCGCACACGACTTTCATCATGATCATCGGCCCGCAGGTATAGAAATAATCGAACGACGGGCGGGCTGTTGCGATCGCATCGGTGACGAATCCCTTCACGCCCACGGAACCATCGACGGTGGAGATGAGCACCTCGTCGCAGACGGCCTTGAATGCATCGGCGAGGATGATCTCCTCGGCCTTGTTGAATCCCAGCACGGCGGTGACTTTCTTCCCGCGCGCTTTCAACTCCTTGGCCAGCAGGTACAGCGGGGGAACCCCGAGCCCGCCGCCGACGAGCAGCGCCTCTTCCCGGCACGCCTCCGGATCGAACCCGTTCCCGAGCCCCGTCAGCACTTCCAGCTCCGTCCCTTCGGCCATCTCCGACAGCGCCTTCGTCCCTTCACCTACGACCCGGTACACCACCGTCAGTTTCCCATCCTCGCGGTCACAGACGGACAGCGGTCTCCGCAGGTAGAACCCCGGGAGGGCGATGTCCACGAACTCGCCTTCCACATCGGCCTCACCCGCCAGCACCAACCGATAGGTCTTGGGCGCTATCAGGACATTCTCCGAGATATGATAACGACTCTTAATCATACTGAACGATCAGGACAGTCGGTTGTTATCTCCCAAACCCATGGCCGCCCGTGGCCTTGTGAACGGGAGGGGCCCGCCGCTTGCGGCGGGAGGGATGAGCGAAGCGAAGGTTTGGGGGATAACAACCGACTGTCTCATTGTCAATTATTTGTACTCTTCATCGATCGTGGAAATGCCCAGCGTGATCTCCTCCAGGACATCCAGGAGGACCCGGACAGTCTCGAGGGCCGTGAAGATGGTGACGTTGTTCTCCACCGCGCAGCGGCGGATGCCGTAACCGTCCAGATGGCTGGATTTCTGGTTCAGGTCGATGGTGTTGATGACATATTTCACATGTCCCTTGCGGATGGCCTGGTAGATCTCGTCGCTGCCTTCACCGAGCTTCCGGAGCATCTTGGTGCGGATGCCGTGCTCCTTCAGGAAGGCCGCCGTGCCCTTGGTGGCCTCGATGTTGAAGCCCAGGTTGTAGAACCGGCGGATGAGCGGGAGGGCGTCCTCCTTGTCCTTGTCGGCGATGGTGGCGAAGACGGTCCCGTAGGACTTGATGTCCATGCCGGAGGCCTGCAGGGACTTGTACAGGGCGCGGTTCAGGGAGTCGTCGTAGCCGATGGCTTCGCCCGTGGACTTCATCTCCGGGGAGAGGTAAGTGTCGATCCCCTTGATCTTTCCGAAGGAGAAGGCCGGCGTCTTGACGAAGTGGCGCTTGCGCTCCGGGAAATAGACCTCCGTGATGCCCTGTTCCTTCAGGGAGTGGCCCAGCATCACCCGCGTGGCGATCTTGGCCATCGGGATGCCCGTGCTCTTGGAGATGAACGGGACGGTGCGGGAAGACCTCGGATTGACCTCGATCACGTACACGTTCTCGTCGCTGTCCACGATGAACTGGATGTTGAACAGACCCACGATGCCGATGGCTTTGCCCAGTTTCACCGTATCGTCGATGATCTCCTGCTTGACCTTCGGACTCAGGCTGAAGGAAGGATAGACGCTGATGGAGTCGCCGGAGTGGATGCCGGTGCGCTCCACGTGTTCCATGATGGCCGGGATGAAGACGTCCGTCCCATCGCAGATGGCATCGACCTCGGTCTCCTTGCCCATGATGTACTTGTCCACCAGGACAGGGGAGTTCTCGTTGATTTCCACTGCATTATGGAGATAGTGACGGAGCGTGTCCTCGTTGCCCACGATCATCATCGCGCGGCCTCCGAGCACGAAGCTCGGACGCACGAGGACCGGGTAGCCGATGTCCTCGGCCGCCTTCACGCCGTCCTCCACGTTCGTGACGGCATGGGCCTTGGGCTGGCGGATACCGGTCTTGCGCATGATCTCCTCGAAGAGCTTGCGGTCCTCGGCGTTGTCGATGGCCTGGAGGCCGGTGCCGATGAGCGGGACGCCGAACTCGGAGAGGGGACCGGCCAGGTTGATGGCCGTCTGGCCGCCCAGGGAGACGATGATTCCGTCCGGCTTCTCGAGCCGGATGACGTTCATCACGTCCTCCGTGGTGAGCGGCTCGAAATAGAGCTTGTCGGAGACGGTATAGTCCGTGGAGACGGTTTCGGGATTGTTGTTGATGATGATGGCCTCGTAACCGGCCTCGCGGATGGCCCAGATGGCATGGACCGTGGAGTAGTCGAATTCCACGCCCTGGCCGATGCGGATCGGGCCGGAACCCAGCACGAGGATCTTCTTGCGGTCGCTCGGGACGGACTCGTTCTCCTGCTCGTATGTGGAGTAGAAGTAAGGGACATAGGTGTCGTGCTCGGCGGCGCAGGAGTCGATCATCTTATAGACCGGGACGATGCCGTGCTCGAAGCGGAAGCGGATGATGTCGGCCTCGCTCTTCCCCCAGAGCTGCCCGATGAACTGGTCGCCGAAGCCCATGCGCTTGGCCTCGCGGAGGATTTCCACGTCGCCCGGGGCGGCCTTGACGCGGCGCTCCATCCGGACGATGTTGTAGATCTTCTCGAGGAAGAGCCAGTCGATCTTCGTGCGGTCGTAGATGCGGGAGAGGTCGATCCTCAGGCGCAGGAGCTGCGCAATCGCGTGGATGCGGTCGTCGGTCGGGGTGGAGATGTACTCCAGGAGTTTCTCCTCGGACCAGTCGTCGAACTTCTTCTTGTGGATGTGGCAGCAGCCGCTTTCCAGGGAGCGCATCGCCTTGAGGATGCTCTCCTCGAGGGTGCGTCCGATGCTCATCACCTCCCCCGTCGCCTTCATCTGGGTGCCGAGCTCGTTGGAGGCCTCGCTGAACTTGTCGAAGGGGAAGCGGGCCACCTTGGCGACCACGTAGTCGATGGCCGGTTCGCAGCAGGCGGGAGCGCCGGCCACGGTGATTTCGTCCAGGGTGAGGCCCACGGCGATCTTCGCCGTCACGCGGGCGATCGGGAAGCCGCTGGCCTTGGAGGCGAGGGCGGAGGACCGGGACACGCGCGGATTGACCTCGATGATATAATACTTGAAGGACAGCGGGTCCAGGGCGAACTGGACGTTGCATCCGCCTTCGATCTTGAGGGCGCGGATGAGTTTCAGGGCGCTGTCCCGGAGCATCTGGTATTCCTTGTCGGTGAGGGTGAGGGCGGGGGCAACGACCATCGAGTCGCCCGTGTGGATACCCACCGGGTCGATGTTCTCCATCGAGCAGATGGCGATGGCGGTGTCATTGGCGTCGCGCATCACCTCGAACTCGATCTCCTTGTAGCCCTTGATGCTCTTTTCCACCAGCACTTCGCCGACGGGGGAGAGGGCGAGGGCGTTCCGCATCATGTCGCGGAGCTCCTCCTCGTTGTAGGCGAAACCGCCGCCCGTACCGCCCAGGGTGAAGGCCGGACGCAGGATGACCGGATAGCCGATGCGCTCCGCCGCGGCCACGGCCTCCTCGACGCTGTAGGTGATCTCGGAGGGGATGACCGGCTCGTCGATCGAGAGGCACAGCTCCTTGAAAAGCTCGCGGTCTTCCGCCTTCTCGATGCCCTGGAAAGAGGTTCCCAGGATTTCCACGCCGCATTCCTCCAGGACGCCTTTCTTGGCGAGCTGGACGGCGAGGTTCAGGCCGGTCTGGCCGCCGAGGCCGGGCACGAGGGCGTCCGGACGCTCGTAGCGGATGATCTTGGCGATGTATTCCAGGGTGAGGGGCTCCATGTACACCTTGTCGGCCATCTGGGTGTCCGTCATGATGGTCGCGGGGTTGGAGTTCACGAGGATGACCTCGTAGCCCTCTTCCTTGAGGGCGATGCAAGCCTGCGTACCGGCGTAGTCGAACTCCGCGGCCTGGCCGATCACGATCGGACCGGAGCCGATCACGAGCACTTTCCTGATATCTTTTCTCCTAGGCATTCTTCGGGCCCTCCATCATTTCGATAAACTTGTCAAAAAGGTTCACGTTGTCCAGCGGACCGGGGGCGGATTCCAGGTGGAACTGGACGCCGAACACCTTGTCCGTGCGGTTCTCGAATCCCAGCACATACCCCTCGGGGACGAGTATGTGCGTCGGCGTGAGCGCCGTACCCTCCACGGTGTCGAACCGGTAGGTCTGGTTCAGGACGGCGATGTTGATCCGGCCCGTGGCGAGGTCGCGCACCGGGTGGTCGCCGTGCATGCCGCAGCCCATCGGGGCGAGCTGGGCGCCGTATTCCAGGCCGATGGCTTCCATGCCGAGACCGATGCCCAGCACGGGGACACGGCCCTTGATCTCAGCGAACAGGGCGCGGATCTCCGGGGCCTCCAGGGCCGATACCGGACCGTTGGACAGCAGGACGCCGTCCGGATTGAACGCGAGGATGTCCTTCGCCGGGGTGTTGAACGGGACGACGGTCACGTTGCAGCCCCGCTTCTTCAGGCAGGTGAGGATGCTTTGCTTGATGCCGCAGTCCACCGCCACGACGTGGAACCGGTGGTTCGAGGTACGGGTGACCCAGCGCTTGCGGCAGCTCACGCGACGCAGGAGATCCTTCGGGCGCTCCGTCGCCGCGATGAGGGCGAGGGCCTCCTCCCGGGGCATCTCCGCCTCCACGATGGCGGCCATCGGCCGCCCGGTCTCGCGGATGATCTTGGTGATCATCCGGGTGTCCACGCCGCTCAGGCAGGGGATTCCGTGGTCCTCCAGTTCCTCTTCCAGGGTCTTGGTGGAGCGGAAGTTGCTGGGCGTGTCGCAGCATTCGCGGACGATCAGTCCGCCGATGTCCGTGGAACGGGATTCGTAGTCTTCGTCCGCGATGCCGTAGTTCCCGATAAGCGGGTACGTCATGACGACGATCTGTCCGGCGTAGGAAGGGTCGGAAATGATTTCCTGGTACCCCACGACGGAGGTGTTGAACACGAGCTCGCAGACTTTGCGGCAATCGGCTCCGAAGCCGGTGCCGTAGAACTCCTGCCCGGTCTCCAATACCAGTTTCTTTGCAGGTCTCAGCATATCTTTGTCAAGTTGTTATAGACAGGTTTACCATTCTTCAGGTTCAGCAGCACCCGCCCCCAGACGCGCCAGCCCTCGAACGGGGTGGACTTGCCCATGGACGCGAAGGTCCTGGAGTCGATGGTGAAAGGATGCTCGAGGTCGATGGCGACGAGGTCCGCCGGGGCGCCTTCGGCAAGGCCGCCGCCCAGGCGGAAGATGCGCCGGGGCATGGTGTTCATCGCTTCCAGCAGGCGCTCCAGCGGGATGCGTCCGCTCCGGACCAGTTTCGTGTACAGCACCGGGAAGGCTGTTTCCAGGCCCACGATGCCCATGGCGCTGCCTTTCAGGCCGCGGCTCTTTTCCGCGGCCGTATGGGGGGCGTGGTCCGTTGCGATCGCGTCGATGGTCCCGTCCGCCAGGCCTTCGATCAGGGCTTCCCGGTCGTCCGCGCTCCGCAGGGGCGGATTCATCTTGAAGCGACCGTCCTCCAGGAGGTCGTCCTCGCAGAGGGTGAGATAGTGGGGGGCGGTCTCGCAGGTGACGCGTACGCCGCGGGCCTTGGCGGCCCGGATGAGTTCCACGCTGTCGCGCGTACTTATATGACAAACATGGTAGCGGCAGCCGGTCTTCTCCGCCAGAAAGAGGTCGCGGGCGATCTGTCCCCATTCGCTTTCGGAGCAGATCCCGCGGTGTCCGTGGGCGGCGGCGTACCGGCCTTCATGGATATATCCCCCGTTCAGGAGCGTGTTGTCTTCGCAGTGGGCCGCGATGATGACGTCTTCCCGGGCGGCGGTCTCCATCGCCCGGCGCATCATCGCCTCGTCCTGGACGCCGCTTCCGTCGTCGGAGAAGGCGACGCAGCGGTCCTTGAGGGCGGGGATATCGACCAGTTCGAGTCCCTTCCGGCCATGGGTGATGGCGCAGTAGGGGAGGACGTCGATGACCGCGTCCCGGTCGATGGCCGCCTGCTCCACGGCCAGGTTTTCCGGACTGTCCGGCACGGGATTGAGGTTGGGCATCGCACAGACGACGCCGTATCCGCCCCGGGCCGCAGCGGCGGATCCGGTGGCGATGGTTTCCTTGGCCGTGAAACCCGGCTCGCGGAAATGGACGTGGATGTCCGCGAAGGACTGCGCCAGGAGCAGGCCGCCCGTCTCCACGACGACCGTCCCTTCCGGGGCGTCGAGGTGGGTTCCGATGGCGGCGATCTTTCCGCCCTCGACCAGGATGTCGCGGGTGTGGATTCCGTCGGAGGCGGCTACGAGGCCTCCCTTCAGCAGGAGCAGTTTATCGTTCATCGCGGACAAAAAAAAGACAACCCGAAGGGCTGCCGGCAACAAATGGAAATGGTTGGAAAAGGAAAAGGGAAGCATCCTCGGCTCCGCCGATACAGACTGTCCGGGATATGAGAGTGTTCCGCATCATTTCTCGGACTGCAAAGGTACTGCTTTTTAGGAGAATTCTCCAAATTTTTTCCGGGAAAATATCAACATTTCACTTGTTGAAAAAACTTTTCGGAAAAAGCCGGAAAAGGATTTGCGTCCTTGAGATATTCGGCCTATCTTTGCAGTCCGTTAATGGAAACGAACGATTAATCCCTTTGAGCCCTATGAGCAAGGTAGCCGTTATCATGGGCAGCGCCAGTGACTGGGATGTCATGTCCCCGGCCTGCACCACCCTGGAAGAATTCGGAATCCCTTATGAGAAAAGAGTTCTCAGCGCCCACCGGAATCCGGGACCGCTTGCGGACTATGTCCGTGCCGCCCGCGACAACGGGTTCGAAGTCATTATCGCCGGCGCCGGCGGTGCCGCCCACCTTCCGGGCGTGATCGCCGCCCTGACCACGCTCCCGGTCATCGGCATCCCGGTCAAGTCCAAGGCCCTGAACGGCCTGGATTCCCTCCTTTCCATCGTCCAGATGCCCTCCGGCATCCCCGTCGCGACGATGGCCATCGACGGGGCCAAGAATGCGGCCCTCTACGCCGTCGCGATGCTCGCCCTGAAGGACGACGCCCTCCGCCTGAAACTGGAGGAGTTCCGCAAGGCCCAGAGCGACAAGGTACTCAATACGACTATTTAAACTTCATGCCCACCCCCGCCACCGCGCCGGTGGGCATATCATTTACCGTCCATGAACAGCAGACGCATTTTCGTAGAAAAGAAAGACCGGTTCCGCGTGGAAGCGGCGAGCCTCCTTGCCGAGTTCAACGAGAACCTCTCCCTGAGTCTCGGATCCCTCCGGCTCATCAACGTGTATGACCTTTTCGGTTTCTCGGACCGGCTCCTCGAGCAGACCCGCTACAGCGTGTTCGGCGAGGTCGTGACCGATACCGTCACCGACGACCTTCCCCTGGAAGGGAAGAAGTACATCGCCGTGGAGTACATTCCGGGCCAGTTCGACCAGCGGGCCTCCTCGGCCGTGGACTGCGTCCACCTGATCGATCCGGCCGCGGACATCGAAATCAAGAGTTCCCGCCTGCTCGTCTTCGACGACTCGGTGGACGAGGAAACCCTGAAGCGGATCCGCCACTATTTCATCAATCCCGTGGAAAGCCGCGAAAAGGACCTGTCCGTCCTTTCCCTCAGCGAGAAGGCCGACGTGAAGCCGCTGGAGGACCTCTCCGGATTCACGGACATGGTCCCGGCCGATTACGCCGCCTTCTGCAAGGGACACGGTCTCGCGATGAATACCGACGACCTCGCCGAGGTGGTCCGTTATTTCCGCGGAGAGGGACGGAATCCTTCCGAGACGGAACTCCGGATCCTGGATACCTACTGGAGCGACCATTGCCGTCACACGACCTTCACCTCCGAACTGGAGGAAATCACGGTGGACGAATCCTTCATGAAAGCCGAGCTGGAAGAGTCCCTGGGCCTGTTCGAGCAGATGCGCGCGGACCTCGGCCGGGAGAACAAGCCCCGCTGCCTGATGGAGCTTGCCACGATCGGCGCCCGCTGGCTGCGCAAGCAGGGCAAGCTGGACGACCTGGAGCAGAGCGAAGAGAACAACGCCTGCAGCATTTTCGTGAATGTCGAGGTCGATGGCCGGCCGGAGAAATGGCTCCTGCAGTTCAAGAACGAAACGCATAACCACCCCACGGAAATCGAACCGTTCGGCGGTGCGGCCACCTGCCTGGGCGGTGCGATCCGCGACCCGCTTTCCGGTCGCGCCTATGTCTATCAGGCGATGCGTGTCACCGGTGCCGGCGACATCACGGCCCGTGTGGCGGATACCATTCCCGGCAAGCTTCCGCAGCGGATGATCAGCAAGAAGGCGGCCGCCGGCTACTCCAGCTACGGCAACCAGATCGGCCTCGCGACGACGCATGTCCGGGAAATCTATGCCGACGGTTATACCGCCAAACGCATGGAGATCGGTGCTGTCGTGGGGGCGGTGAAGGCTTCTGCCGTCCGGCGTGAAAGCCCTGCGCCCGGTGACGTGATCCTCCTGCTGGGAGGCCGTACCGGCCGGGACGGCATCGGGGGAGCGACGGGCTCTTCCAAGGAGCATACGGAAGCGTCCCTGGAAACTTGCGGCAGCGAGGTCCAGAAAGGAAACGCTCCCGAAGAGCGCCAGCTCCAGCGGCTCTTCCGCCGTCCGGAAGTGACGCGTCTCATCAAGAAATCGAACGACTTCGGCGCCGGCGGCGTCTCCGTCGCCATCGGTGAACTCGCCGGGGGACTGGACATTTATCTGGACCGTGTCCCCGCGAAGTATGCCGGCCTCAATGCGACGGAACTTGCCATCAGCGAGTCCCAGGAGCGCATGGCCGTCGTCGTGGAAGCGGCTGACAAAGAGCGCTTCATGGCCCTTTGCGGGGCCGACAACATCGAAGTGACCCATGTGGCCGATGTCACGGATACCGGCCGGATGCGGATGTTCGATGCCGGTGTGAAGGTGTGCGACCTTTCCCGCGAATTCATCGACAGTGCCGGTGCGAAGCATTATGCGAAAGCGGAGATCCTGCCCGTGGAGGACAAGGATCCGTTCGTGCGTACCCCGGAGGGAAAGACCCTTGCGGAGAAGATGCTCTCCGTCATGGCTTCCCCGAACGTCGCTTCCCAGAAGGGTCTCGTGGAGATGTTCGACTCCACCGTGGGCCGTTCTACGGTGCTCATGCCTTACGGCGGTGAACGTCAGCTTACCGAGACGCAGGTTTCCGTACAGAAGCTTCCGGTGGACGGTTATACCGATACGGCCAGCGTCATGGCCTTCGGCTACGATCCTGACCTCGCGGTCTGGAGTCCATACCACAGCGCGGCCTACGCCGTCGTCGAGGCCTGCACGAAAGTAGCCTGCGCCGGTGCCGACTGGTCCCACATGCGCTTCTCCTACCAGGAATACTTCGAGCGGATGACGCATGACCCGCATACCTGGGGCAAGCCGCTGAGCGCCCTGCTGGGCACCGTCAAGATGCAGAAGGAACTGGGCCTCGCCTCCATCGGCGGCAAGGACTCCATGAGCGGCACCTTCGAGCATCTCCATGTCCCGCCCACCCTCGTCGCCTTCGGCATCACGACGGTGGATGCCCGGACCGTCATTTCCCCGGAATTCAAGAAAGCCGGAAACCGGATCTACCTGCTCCGGCATACGCCTCTCGCCAACTGGATGCCCGATACGGACCAGTTGAAGGCCCACTGGACCTTCCTCCGCGAGTCTGTGGAAAGCGGCAAGGTCGTGTCGGCCTGGTCGCTCACTTATGGCGGCGTCGCTGAAGCGCTGGTGAAGATGGCGATGGGTAACCGACTTGGTGTCAAGGTATCCGTCCCCGAATACGATCTCTTCTCGCTGGGCTATGGCTCGATGGTCGTGGAAACCGTCGGGGAGCTGGTCCATCCGGATGCGCTCCTTCTCGGCGAAGTGACGGACGGCGCCTTCGAGGTCAACGGCGAAGCGATGGAACTCGCTTCCCTGGAGAAGGCCTGGGAGTCCCGTTACTTCAAACTGTATCCTCCGCGCGTGAAGCCCCAGTTCGACGAGCCGGTCCCTGCCGTGGAGCCGGTTCCGTACGATCCCGCGAATCTCGTCTATCCCGGCGAAGCCGTGGAGCACCCTGTCGTGTGCCTGCCCGTATTCCCGGGTTCCAACTGCGATTACGATACGGCCAAGGCCTTCCGCAAGGCGGGCGCCGAGGTACGTCCCTTCATTTTCCGGAATCTCACCCCGCAGGATGTGCTCCAATCCATCGACACGCTCTCCGGGATGATCGCGGAAAGCCAGATCCTCGCTTTCTGCGGCGGCTTCTCTTCCGGTGACGAGCCGGACGGCAGCGGCAAATTCATCGCCGACGTGATCGGCAACGCAAAAGTGAGTGCGGCCATCGAAGGCATCCTGGGCCGCGGCGGCCTGATCCTGGGAATCTGTAACGGTTTCCAGGCCCTGGTGAAGAGCGGCCTCCTCCCGTACGGGAAGCCCGGCTCGGTCACGCCGGATTCCCCGACCCTGTTCCGCAACGACATCAACCGTCATGTCTCGCTTGTTGCGACGACGGAGGTGGCAACGGTGAATTCGCCCTGGCTTGCCGGCCTTTCCGTCGGCGACCGCCACAGCATCGCCTTCAGCCACGGCGAAGGCAAATTCGTGGTGGAACCTGCCCTGGCGCGCGAACTCTTCGCCCGCGGTCAGGTGGCGTTCCGCTATGTGGACAATCCCAACGGATCCCATTATGACATCGAGGGCATCGTGAGCCCGGACGGCCATATCCTGGGCAAGATGGGCCACACCGAGCGCTATGAGCCGAACCTCATGAAGAACATCAGCGGTGAAAGGTTCCAGCCGCTCTTTGAAAACGCCGTCAACTATTTCAGAAAATGATCGATAAGAGAGAATGTGTGTTCCGGGGGAACGAGAAGCAGGTCTTTGCGACCAGCGATCCCCACATGGTGATCTTCCGCTATACGGATGTCACGGTCGCCTACAACAACATCAAGCGGGCCCGCTTCCAGGGAAAGGGTGCGCTGGACAACCGGATTTCCGCCCTGCTGCTGGATTACCTCAACGAGAACGGCGTGGAAACCCACTATGTGGAGACCCTTGCCCCGGACGAGCAGCTGTGCCGCAAGATTGAGATCATCCCCCTGCAGGTCGTGGTCCATAACCGGATTGCGGGCTCCCTGGCGGTGCGCCTGGGCGTGGAGGACGGTTTCCGCCCGGCGAACACGATCGTGGACCTGCGCTACAACAACGACGAGCTCGAGGACCCGTTCATCAACCGGGACCACGCCGTCGCCCTGGGCCTCGCGACCTATCGGGAGCTGGACGGGATGTATGACATCGCCCGCAAGGCGAACGACCTCCTGAAGGAACTCTTCCACCGCGCGGGCATCGAACTCGTGGACATGAAGATCGAGTTCGGACGGGCTTCCGACAACGGTGACATCATCATCTCCGATGAAATCAGTCCCGACACCTGCCGCCTCTGGGACGAGGAGTCGGGAGAACGGCTGGACAAGGACCGCTTCCGCCTGGACCTCGGCGATGTCACCGAAAGCTACCGGACCGTCCTGGAGCGGCTGGAGAATGTATTGGAAATCGACGAAGAAGAATAAAGGAATATGGGTGTACTGGCAGTCTATGGCGTCCCGGACGCCGCTACCTTGATCTACTACGGCCTTCACAACCTCCAGCACCGGGGGCAGGAAGGCGGCGGAATCTGCACGTTCGATGAGCACGGCGAGGCGCACCGCTACCGCGGACTGGGCCTGCTGAGTGAAATCTTCACCAACGGGGAACTCAAGACCCTTCCCGGCACGCAGGGACTTGGCAGCGTGAAGTATGCCAATGCCTCCAAGGGCGGCCTGGACAATGTCGAGCCCTTGTTTTTCCATCATCTGACCGGTGACTTCGCCCTGGCCGGGGAAGGCAATGTCGTCAATTCCCGCCAGATCATGGACTATCTCCAGAAGCACGGCACCCTGTTCCAGACCGATACGGACAGCGAACTGCTGGCCCATCTGGTGAAGAAGAACGGGAAGGAAGACCGGATCTTCCGCCTGATGAAGGCGCTCAACATGATGGAGGGCGGCTTTACCTTCCTCCTCATGACCAAGAACCGCATCTATGCCTGCCGCGACAAGTACGGCATCAAGCCGCTGTGCCTCGGCCGGCTCGGGAACGGCTGGGTGATCTCCAGCGAGTCCTGCGCCTTTGAGATCATGGGCGCGGAATTCATCCGGGATATCGATCCGGGCGAGATCATCTGCCTGGACTACAAGGGAATCCGGACCAACCGGTACTCCCGGATCAAGGAACACCGGATGTGCGCGATGGAGTATATCTACTTCGCCCGTCCGGACAGCGACATCGACGGCTGCAATGTCCATGCGTACCGCAAGGAGGCCGGCCGCCGGCTGTACCGGGAGTGCCCGGTGGAGGCCGACATGGTCGTGGGCGTCCCGGAATCCAGCCTCAGCGCCGCCATGGGCTACGCCGAGGAAAGCGGCATCCCGTACGAGATGGGCCTCGTGAAGCACAAGTATGTGGGCCGTACTTTCATCCAGCCTGTGCAGTCCCTGCGGGAACTGGGCGTGAAGATGAAGCTTTCCCCGGTGCGCAGCATCGTGAAGGGAAAACGGATCGTGCTGGTGGACGATTCCATCGTCCGGGGAACGACTTCCCTGAAGATCGTCCGCCTGCTCCGGGAAGCCGGGGCGACGGAGGTCCATGTGCGCATCGCCAGCCCGATGATGCGTTTCACCTGCCACTACGGCGTGGACACCTCCACCCCCGAGGAACTCCTATGCTCGCACCGGACCCTCGAGGAGGCGCGGCAGGCCATCGGCGCCAACTCCCTGGGTTACCTGAGCCCGGAATCCACCCGCGACTCCTGCTTCGGCTGCGCGAATCCCTGCCAGGCCTGCTTCACAGGTGAGTATCCCACGCTCCTGTATGAAAACGAAATCGAAAACAACGACTGATAGATATGGCAGTATCCTATGAAAAAGCCGGCGTGAACCTGGAAGCCGGCTACGAGGTGGTCCGTCGCATCAAACAGCACGTGGCCTCCACCGCCCGGACCGGTTCCATGGGCAATATCGGCTCCTTTGGCGGCATGTTCGACCTCTCCGCGCTGAATATCAAGGAGCCCGTCCTCGTGAGCGGGACCGACGGCGTGGGCACGAAGCTCAAGATCGCCTTCGCGATGGACAAGCACGACACCATCGGCATCGACGCCGTGGCCATGTGCGTGAACGATGTGCTGGCACAGGGTGCCGAACCGCTCATTTTCCTGGATTACGTGGCCCTCGGGCACAATGTCCCGGCCAAGGTGGAAGCCATCGTCGCGGGTGTCGCGGAAGGCTGCCGTCAGGCCGGCTGCGCCCTGGTGGGCGGCGAAACCGCCGAGATGCCCGGCATGTATGAGGACGGCGAATACGACATTGCCGGTTATACCACCGGTGTCGTCGAGAAGTCGAAACTCATTGACGGATCCAAGGTTAAGGTTGGGGATGTACTTGTGGGCGTCGCCTCCAGCGGCGTTCATTCCAACGGTTTCAGCCTCGTGCGCAAGATCGTCGCCGATGCTGGCCTGTCCTACGAGGATTCCATCGAGGAGTTCGGCGGCCGCAAACTCGGCGAGGTGCTCCTCACTCCGACGAAGATCTATGTGAAACAGATGCTTCAGGTCATCCGTAACTGCGATGTTCACGGCATCTGCCACATCACCGGCGGCGGCTTCGATGAGAACATCCCGCGGGTGCTCCAGCCGGGCCAAGGCCTGGAAATCCAGGAAGGAACCTGGGAGATCCTCCCGGTGTTCCGGATGCTGGAGAAGTGGGGGAACGTGCCGCATCGGGAGATGTTCAACATCTTCAACATGGGCATCGGCATGATCGCCGTCCTGGATGCCTCCGAGGCCGACAAGGCCATCGAAATCCTCACCGCCTGCGGCGAAAAGGCTGCTGTCATCGGCAAGGTCACGGATGTCCCCGGAGTCAATATCCATCTGGTATGAAGAAACAACTCGCCGTATTCGCCAGCGGCACCGGCACGAACTTCGACGCCATCGCCCGCGCCTGCGCCGAGGGGGGCCTGGATGCCGAGGTAGCCGTCATGGTCTGCGACAAGCCCGGCGCCGCCGTCATCGGAAAGGCGGAACGCTACGGGGTGGACACCTTCGTATTCTCGCCCAAATCGTATGCCTGCAAGGCGGATTATGAGGCGGAGATCGTCAAGGTCCTGGATGCGAAGAAGATCGACCTCGTGTGCCTGGCCGGTTACATGCGCATCGTGGGGGAGACCCTCCTCGGTGCCTACGAGGGCCGGATCATCAACATCCATCCCTCCCTGCTCCCTTCCTTCAAGGGCGCCCATGCCGTGGAGGACGCCGTCGCCTACGGTGTCAAGGTCTATGGCATCACCATCCATTGGGTCAATGCCGACCTTGACGGCGGCCAGATCATCGCCCAGCGCGCCTTCCCCTATGAAGGCAGCGACCCGGCCGAAGTGCACCGCCTGGGCCAGCCTATTGAACATGAACTTTATGTGGAAACAATCAAAAAATTGATACAGAAATGAAAAGAGCGTTAGTTAGCGTGAGCGACAAAACCGGCCTGGTGGACTTTGTCCGGGGCCTCGTGGACCTCGGTTGGGAAATCATCGCCACCGGGGGAACCCAGAAACTTCTCGAGAAGGAAGGTGTGAAAACCATCGGCATCAGCGAGGTCACCGGTTTCCCGGAGATCCTGGACGGCCGGGTGAAGACCCTGCATCCGAAAGTGCATGGCGGCATCCTGGCCCGTCGGGACCTCCCCGCCCACATGGAAACCCTGAAGGAGAACGGTGTCGAGACCATCGACCTCGTATGCGTGAACCTGTATCCTTTCAAGCAGACCATCGCCAAGGAAGGCGTCACCCTGGAGGATGCCATCGAGAACATCGACATCGGCGGTCCGTCCATGGTGCGCAGCGCCGCCAAGAACTGGCGCGACGTCACCATCGTGTGCAATCCGGCCGACTATGACACCGTCCTTGCCGAACTCCGCGAGAACGGCACCACCAGCCCGGAAACCCGCCTGAAACTCTCCGCCAAGGCCTATACCCATACGGCCGAGTACGACGCCTGCATCGCCACCTACATGCGCGCCCAGGCCGGTCTGCCGGAGAAACTCTTCCTGGAGTACGACATCAAGCAGCCGCTCCGCTACGGCGAGAACCCGCACCAGAGTGCGAACTTCTACGCCGCCCTCGAGCCGGCTCCCTTCTCCCTGGCCTTCGCGAAGCAGATCCAGGGCAAGGAACTCTCCTACAACAACATCCAGGATGCCAATGCGGCCCTGAACGTGCTGCGTGACTTCGAGGAACCCTTCTGCGTGGCCCTCAAGCACATGAATCCCTGCGGCGCGGCTGTGGGCAAGACCATCGAGGAGGCCTGGCAGGCTGCCTACGAGGCCGACAAGGTGAGCATCTACGGCGGTATCGTGGGTGTGAACCGTGAGCTCACCGCCGAGGTGGCCCGCGGCATGAAGCCCATCTTCCTGGAAATCGTCATCGCTCCGTCCTATACCCCGGAAGCCCTGGAGATCCTCTCCACCAAGAAGAACCTTCGCGTGATGCAGGTCGATATGACCCGCGACGGCAAGTCCGTCCCGCAGTACGTGAGCGTGAACGGCGGCCTGCTCGTGCAGCAGCTGGACACCCAGGTGGAGACCGTGACTCCCGAGATGTGCGTGACGAAAGTGAAGCCTACCGAGGCGCAGATGGCCGACCTCAACTTCGGCTGGAAGATCGTCAAGCACGTGAAATCCAACGCGATCTGCGTCGTCCGCGACAACCACACCATCGGCGTGGGCGCCGGCCAGACGAACCGCGTAGGTTCCGCCGAGATCGCCCTCGAGGAGGCGAAGGCCGCCGGTTTCACCGAGAACCTGGTCCTTTCCTCCGACGGCTTCCTTCCGTTCGACGACACTGTGGCCCTGGCCGCCAAGTATGGCGTGACCGCCATCGTGCAGCCCGGCGGCAGCATCCGAGACGAGGACGCCATCAAGAAGGCCGACGAGCTGGGTATCACGATGCTCTTCACGGGCGTCCGTCATTTCAAACATTAGTCGTATGGGCCTCGTTTATCCGCTTCCTTCCCAGAATTCTTCCCTTGGCAGCAAGGTCATCGACCTGGAAAGCTGCCTGGGGAAAACCGTCCTTGTCGTGGGTGGCGGCGGCCGTGAGCACGCCATCGTCGATGCGCTGAGCCGGAGCCCGCAGGTTTCCAAGATTTATTGCGCTCCGGGCAACGCCGGTATCGGCCTCAAGGCCTTCAACGTGCCCCTGAAGGATACCGATGTCGAGGGACTGAAGAACTTCGCGATCGATAACGCCGTGGACCTGACGGTCGTCGGGCCGGAGGCGGCACTGGCGGCCGGCCTGACGGATGCTTTCCGCGCGGCAGGCCTCGCGGTGTTCGGCCACACGAAGGCCGCCACGGCCATCGAGAGCTCCAAGGAGTTCGCGAAGCGGCTGATGGAGAAATACGGCATCCCGACGGCCTCCTATCAGGCTTTTTCGGACTATGACGAGGCGCTGGCGTATGTCTCCGCCCGTCCTTTCCCGGCCGTGCTCAAGTATGACGGCCTGGCCGCCGGCAAGGGTGTCGTGATCGCCCAGGACCAGGAAGAGGCGAAGAAAGCGCTGGCCGACATGCTGCTGGACCATACCTTCGGCGCCGGCCGCGTGGTGGTGGAGGATTTCCTTACCGGCCCCGAGTTCTCCTTCCTGTGTTTCGTGGATGGAAAGCGGGTGTATCCGATGCCGCTTTCCCAGGACCACAAGCGCGCCTTCGACGGTGACAAGGGCCCGAATACGGGCGGTATGGGCGCGTACACGGGCCTGCCGTTCATCACGGAAGAAGACCGCGAATTCGCCTACAGGGAGATTATGTGCAAGGCTGCGGAGGCGATGGTAGCCGAAGGCTGTCCGCTCTCCGGCGTCCTGTACGGCGGTCTGATGAAGACCCCGCAGGGGATCAAGGTCATCGAGTTCAACGCCCGCTTCGGCGACCCGGAAACCGAAGTCGTCCTGCCGCTCCTCGAGAGCGACATCTACGACATCTTCGAGGCGGTCGCAACGGGCCGGGAGGCGGCCGAGCCGGTCTGGCGCAAGGCCTTTACCCTGGGCGTCGTGCTGGCCTCCAAGGGCTACCCGGGCTCCTACCAAAAGGGCTTTGCCATCAACAATCTGGACCTGGTCGATGCGCACGTCGCCCATATGGGCACCGCTCTCAAAGACGGCCGGCTCGTCACCAATGGCGGCCGTGTCCTGATGGTCATCGCCGAAGGTCCCACCATCGCCGCCGCCCGGGAGAAAGTCTATGCCGAGGTCGCAAAGATTGACTGCGAAAACCTGTTTTATCGTAAAGACATCGCGCACTGCGCATTTGAATAGCATTATGGGAAAAATCATCGACGGAAAGGCGCTGAGCGCCGCTGTTAAAGAAGAAGTCAAGGCGCAGGTGCCTGAGCTGGAGGCCCAGTATGGCCGGAAGCCCTGCCTGTGCGTCATCATCGTGGGGGAGAACCCCGCCAGCCAGGTCTATGTCCGCAACAAGGTGAAGGCGGCTGCCTACACCGGCATGGGCTCCGAGCTCATCGAGCTTCCCGCTGACATCAGCGAGGAAGCCCTGCTGGCCAAGATCCGGGAACTGAACGAGAATCCGGCCGTGGACGGCATCCTGGTGCAGCTTCCGCTTCCGAAACACATCGACGAGGAGAAAGTGATCGACACCATCGCCCGAGAGAAGGACGTGGACGGTTTCCATCCCGGCAACGTAGCCAACCTGTGGCTGGGCAAGGATTGCATCGTCCCTTGCACGCCCGCCGGTGTCATGCGGATGCTGGACACGATCGGCGTGGAACTCAAGGGCAAGAATGCCGTTGTCGTGGGCCGCAGCAACATCGTGGGCAAGCCCATGGCGAAGCTCCTGCTGGACCGCCATGCGACGGTGACCATCGCCCATTCCCGCACGGCCGACCTGGGTGCCGTCACGCGCCAGGCTGACGTGCTCGTCCTCGCCGTGGGCAAGGCTGGTCTCGTGACCGGCGACATGGTCAAGCCGGGCGCCGTGCTCATCGACGTGGGCATGAACCGCAATGCGGAGGGAAAACTCTGTGGTGATGCGGATTACGCTTCCTGCGAACCGGTTGCGGGTTGGATCACCCCCGTTCCCGGCGGCGTGGGACCGATGACCATCGCGATGCTCATGAAGAACACCATCGCGTGCTTCCTGTCACGGATGAAGTAAGCGAAAGGGCCGGCGTTCAGCCGACCCTTTTTCAGTTCTCCTTTTCGAATTCCTGCAGGGCCTTGATGGCCTTGGGACACAGGATGAGGAGGGAAAGAACGGTCACCCATGCCATCATTCCGACGCCGATGTCGCCGAGTTGCCAGATCATGTCGGCTTCCTTTACGGCGCCGAAAACCACGGCGACGAGCATCAGAACCTGGAAAATGCGGATGGCGATCCGCTCGGACCGGTTCTCCTTCCCGCGGAACAGGTAGATGATGCCCGATTCCGCGTAGAAATAATAGGCCATGATGGTGCTGAACACGAAGAAGATCATGGCGATGGAAACGAACTGGCTGCCGAAGCCGGTGAAGACCGTTCCCACGGCGGTCTGGGTGTAGTTCACATAGTTGTTGCCCAGCTCGGGTGCGCCGGCGAAAAGGATTTCGCCGGTTTTCGCATCCAGGATGTTGTAAGTCCCGGAGCACAGGATCATCAGGGCCGTGGCGGTACACACGAGCAGCGTATCCACATACACGGAAAACGCCTGTGCAAGGCCCTGCTGGGCCGGGTGGGGGACATCGGCCGCCGCAGAAACGATGGCACCCGTGCCCTGTCCGGCCTCGTTGGAGAAGATGCCGCGCTTGACGCCCATCGCAATGGTGGAGCCGATGATGCCGCCGCAGACCGGGTGGATGCCGAAGGCGTTCGTGACGATGGAGGCGAGCACCGCAGGGACGTCCTGGATATGGAACGCGATGACGACGAGGGAAAGGAGGATGTATCCCGCCGCCATGAAAGGCGTGACGATGGAAGCGACATTGGCAATCCGCCGGACACCGCCGAAGATGACGATCCCCAGCACGGCCGCCAGGGCGATGCCGGAGATGAGCGGATCCACGGAGAAAGCGTTGTTCACAGCCGAGGAAAGGCCATTGGCCTGCACGGTCGTAAGGAAGAACCCACAGGAAATGACCGTGACGATGGCGAAAGCGATACCCAGCCAGCGCTGTTTCAGACCCTGCTCGATGAAACTGAACGGACCGCCTCGGTAGCCGGAGTGATGCGGGAACTTGTAAATCTGGGCGAGCGTGGACTCTACGAAAGCCGTGGAAGCGCCGAAAAAGGCCACCACCCACATCCAGAACACCGCCCCCGGACCGCCGAAGGCGATGGCCGTCGCCACCCCCACGATATTCCCCGTGCCCACGCGACCGGACAAGGCGATGCAGAATGCCTCGAATGAGGAGATGCCCTGTTTGGGGCTTTTCCCGCCGAACAGGGATTTGATCATGAGGCCGAAGCGCCTTACCTGGACCAGGCGAGTCCGGAAAGAGAAATACAGGCCGGCGACGATCAGGAGTCCTACCAGCGCAGGATTCCAGACGATTTCATTGGCTTTGGATATGATGTTTTCGAGCATGGGGGAGGGTCAGGTCTGGAACAAATATAGTGAAATCATGCAAAAATTACTATCTTTGTGCTGAATAATTAATTAGTTGGCCATGAAAAAACTGTTTCTGATCGCCTTAGCGGCCCTGCTCTGCGCTCCTGTTTTTGCGCAACGGAGTACTCACAGCCTCTATTCTACCGACAGCGATGTGCTTTCCATCAATAGTCTTTCCCATTGGGGATGGGGTTATTCTTTCGTGCAGTCCAATGAGTTCAAGCCGGCCGGATCCGGCGAATTCTTCCTGAATGTCCTGAATTTCAAGTTTTATCCGGTCGAAGAGTTCGGCCTGGATTTCGGTCTGGATTGCAAGTGGTCCTATATCCGTTCCAAGGAGAACATGTTCGTACAGAATTCCGATCATATCGTCAGCAAGACGTTACCCTTCTCGATTCCGGGCAAGACCATCGAGAAGCCCTTAAGCCGGATCACCACCTTCTCCCTCTCCGTTCCGGTGCTGGCGAAGTTCGTTCTCAACCGTTTCCGCATCGGCGGTGGTGCCGAGGCCAATTTCAACCTCGCCGGTGATACCTTCTACCGTTACCGCGTCGATGGCGAAAAGACGAGAGAACGGACGAATGGCCTGGCATTGAATAAGTTCTCTTACAATTTCGTGGGCCTGGTAGGCATGGGGAACCTCACCATTTTCGGCAAGTACTACCCGAAGAATTCCCGCATGCTCCCCGAAGGCAGCGTGGACTTCAACTACTGGACCCTGGGCGTTGCCTATGCCCTGTAGGACAAAGTAAGATAGATTCGGTTATTCTCAGGCGTGCCCTTGCAGGTACGCCTGTCTTTTTTCTTCCGGGAACTTTTCGATCGCGTAGCGCAGCATCGTCCGGGGCATGGTCCGGTAGCGGGGGAGCAGGAAAGCCTCCAGGGCGGCCTCGTCCCGTTTCCCGGCTTCGCGCAGCAACCAGCCTACCGCCTTGTGGATGAGGTCGTGGGGATGGTGCAGCAGGATATCGGCGATGGCAAACGTGTCCTGAAGCTGTCCCTCCCGGATGAACGTCATCGTACTGACCATGCCGATCCGCTGCTCCCAGAGGGTTTTCCCGTGACGGGCCAGCTCATACAGCAGGTTCCGGTCCCTGTCCAGCAGCCATCGGCCCAGCAGGGGATAGCAGGAGAGGTCCACCAGGTCCCAGTTGTTGATCCGGTCCGTATGGGCGAGATAGAATCCGACGCATTTTTCCTGCAGGGCGGGATCCTTCCGGGCGTGGGCGAACTTTTCCACCAGCACCAGCAACGCGGCGAGGCGCACTTCATGGAATTCACTGGCGATGCATTCCTCCAGCTCTTCGAAGGTCGTGTCTTTCCAGGTCCTCTTGACGACCTCCCGGGTCACCGGCACCTTGATGCCCAAGAACTTGTCCCCTTCGCCGTATTGTCCGGGACCGCATTTGAAGAAACGGGACAGCCCCGCCACTTGGGTCGGGTCCGCCTGCATGTACATCTCATGGAGCAGTGGATTCATATTCCTGATCTTTTTGTAAAGATACGGGTTTATTGCTAATTTTGCACAACAACTACGAATGACACTATGGGCAACATCGACCGAATCCTTGCGTTCAACCGCGAATATGTGGCTTCCAAAGCTTATGAGAAGCATCTGACTGACAAATTCCCCGACAAGAAACTCGCCGTCCTCAGCTGCATGGATACGCGGCTGTCCGTCCTGCTCCAGGATGCTCTGGGCCTGAAAAACGGCGACGCCAAGGTCATCAAGAATGCCGGTGCCGTCATTCCCACCCCCTGGGATTCCGCCATGCGAAGCCTCATCGTCGCCGTCTATGAACTGGGCGTCACGGAAATCATGGTCGTGGCCCACACCACCTGCGGTGCCTGCCACATGAGCTTCGGCCACTTCAAGGAGGAAATGCTCCATCGCGGCATCCCGGCCTCGGCCTTGGAGCGTGCGGACATCGACCTGGATGCCTGGCTGGAAGGCTTCCATGACACGGAGAAATCCGTCCGCAACACCGTCGCCGCCATCCTGAACCATCCGCTTATCCCCTCCGACGTCACCGTCCGTGGCTTCATCATCGACTCCGCCACCGGTGAGCTGACGGAGGTCCTGTAGGAAGTCTTTCGGTTTAAAGCTACTGATGGTAGCCGTGAAATGTATTTTGTTGATTATCAGTTGTTTATCTAAAAATACCCGGGAATCTTTTCCTGGGTATTATTATGTAATGTACTATCTATGAATGACTTCCATTACACACAAATATATGAGCCCAATGTAAAGCTTGCTGATTTCAGCGGACTTTACGTGGTGCTGGAAAGTCCATTTTATGAGTTTTATATGGTTTGGTAGGGTTATGTAATTATTCGACACAGAGTATTGACAGTCAATTTGATTCCATTATGGCATATTAAAATATAGCGATAATTAGTCAAGCCTGCCAAAGCCCCTCTACGCGACCGCCGCGAGAGCTGAGCAACGGCAGGCACTTTTGTTTTCGTTTCCAAATATCACATTCTCGAGGCGTCCAACCAGCGTCTTCAGCCAGGAG
>Ga0256405_10002489_pt1 | contig 42049 bp, 35 predicted proteins | sample RumenRJG_02DNA_FD_189096 | JGI IMG/M metagenome (GOLD analysis project Ga0256405, IMG submission 189096) | Bovine rumen microbial communities from Lethbridge, Alberta, Canada - RJG_02 | ecosystem: Host-associated > Mammals > Digestive system > Stomach > Rumen | place: Canada: Alberta... | reverse complement strand
TCTGAGCCCTCCTGCAGGTGCAAGGTTTTTGATGCGAATCCCTTGATTTTCCTGCACCTATTATACCATGAATCGGGCTCTAACCGTTGACTTTATTATGTTTTTGGGGATCCGCAGGAGACACTAAGCTATAATTCCAAGCTGAAGAAATTGGCTTGCTATAAAAACCAGATAAAAGAATTGAATGTAAGCAATAATGAGAAACTTTGTTATTATGTTCAGGAAGCAGAAAGAGAATATTTTGATGAATATTCACAGTTTACAGAGTATCTAACCTTTGACAGAAGTGTGAAGATTATTGCGGGGAATATTGTCAGCGAAGCAATTCCCTGGATTGATAATCGCTGTGGCGAAGATGCATACTATACGCTTGATAATAATGGGCTTCTGACTATCTTTGGTACCGGAAATATAGAATACAGTGCATTTGCTGAAAGAAATGACATTAAGCGGGTTATTATCCAGGATGGCATAACAGGTATCCGTTCTTCTGCATTTTCCAATTGCAAACAAATGACACAGCTTAGTATTCCGGATAGTGTAACATATATAGGATTGTGTGCAATTGAGTACTGCAATAGCTTGGAAAGTCTGACCATTCCCGGAAGCATGAAAACGCTTGGGACAAACGCGGTAAGTCACTGTGAGGCATTAAAGAGTGTTACTATCCAGGAAGGGGTAACATATATAGATCAATGGAATTTTAGTGGGTGTAATAACCTGACAGATGTGAAGCTTCCTAATACCCTTGAAGTCATAGATGCTGCTACTTTTCAGTGGTGTGACAGTTTGACAAGTATAAGAATACCTGACCGTGTTACATTCATAGATTCTGGGGCGTTTATGGGGTCTAACAATCTATCAACCATAATTGTTCCGACCTGCAAATACATATGCTTACAAATGGGCTTTGGAAAAAAAGTATGCAGTCACTGTTGAGAAACATCAGAATGGTGTGGTGGATTCATACGTTGCGCCGACGGAAACAGAGCCGGGATTAACGGAAGGAGCACACTGCACTGTTTGCGGTGAAACCATAAAGGCGCAGGAAGTGATTCCGGGAACAAGCGCCGAAGGAAAGATAAAAGGATTTGTGACCCGGTGTTATCAGATTATTCTGGGACGGCTGCCGGACCCGGAGGGAATGAATACCTGGTACAATGAATTGAACTCCGGCAGGAAAGCTGCATCTGAAATTATCGATTCATTTGTAAAAAGTGTTGAATTCCAGAACAGAAAGCTTAATAACGGCGCTGTTGTGGAAGTTCTGTACAAAGCAATGCTTGGCCGTGGTTCAGATCCGACGGGCAAAGCTGACTGGGTTAGTAAACTGAATGAAGGGCAGCCTGTTGCTGTAGTTATCAACGGCTTTTGCGGATCTGCAGAATTTAAGAGTATTTGCGATTCTTATGGAATTCGAACTGGTTCCGTTGACAATGTGGATGATATTATCTGGGAAGACCGGATCAAAGGATATGTAACCCGCTGTTATCAGATTATTCTCGGACGGGAACCGGATATGGGTGGAATGAATACATGGGTTGAAGAACTGAGTTCCGGGCGGAAAGGCGCTGCTGAGATAATCAATCAGTTTGTTAAGAGTCAGGAATTCAAAAACAAGAATTACAGCAATGCGGATGCTGTGGAGATTCTATATAAAGCTATGCTTGGCAGAGGATCGGATCCTACAGGCAGAGCAAGCTGGGTGAGCAGGCTGGATGCGGGTGAGCCGCTGGCAGCGGTAATTAATGGCTTCAGCGGTTCTGATGAGTTTGGATATATATGTGACACGTATGGAATTTGGCCCGGATCGGTAGAGGTTACAGAGGAGCCTCCTGCTGCGAATGACGAAAAGATTCAGGCCTTTGTGGCTCGTTGCTACAAGATTATCCTGGGCCGTGACGCGGACGAGGAAGGCATGAATACCTGGTCCAATGAGCTGAAGTCAGGGCGGAAAACGGCTGCGGAAATCATTGAGTCTTTCGTAAACAGCCAGGAGTTCAAGAACAAGAATTACAGCAATGCGGACGCGGTGGAAATCCTGTATAAGGCGATGCTTGGCCGGGGTTCCGATCCTGCCGGCAAGGCGGATTGGGTGGAGAAGCTGAGTGCAGGCCAGCCCCTGGAGGTCATTATCAACGGCTTCTGTGGATCCGCTGAGTTCAAAGCTATTTGCGACGCCTATGGCATTACGCCCGGAACGGTGAATGTGCCGCAGCTGAGCAAGATGGCAGTGATGGAAGAAGTCCCTGCAGAAAAACCGGTAGTGAAGGAAACCGTCAACAACGTTACCAGGGTGGAGATCACCAACGCCTCCGATACGGTGAACGAACAGCTGGGCACGGCAGTGCAGGCGATTTACATCAACGAAGAGAAGGCGAAGGAATTCATCGGACGGTGCTACCGGGCGATCCTGGGTCGTGAAGCCGGTGCGGAAGAACTGAACGGCTGGATCGGCCAGATGATGAACGGCAGCAAGACCGCGGACCAGATCGCGAGAGGCTTCCTGTTCTCCGGAGAGTTCAAGGGCAGGAACATCGAAAACGAGGAACTGGTGAAGATCCTGTACCGGGTGTACATGAACCGGGAGGCGGATCCGGAAGGCCTGATCACCTGGACACAGAAGCTGGATGAAGGCACAGGACTGAACGACCTGCTGGATGTATTTGCAAAGACGAATGAGTTCAAGGCAGTGCTGAAGGATATGGCGCAGTAAGGGTGGTTGCGAAGATATTTCGTTAAATATGTTCCTCAAAGTATTAAAAAACCAGAGTTGGTAATATATGTTGGATGAGAAAAACAAAAGGGAAAGAGAAGGAGTATTGTGTATGAACAAAACAATGTTTATCAATAAAATGCACATCAGAATTGTACTATTTACTTTATTGATATGCATTCTTCCTTTTGTTCAGGTTTCTTCTATAGCAGAAAGGAATGACGTATGGGGGGAACTAAACTGGCATTTAGATGACAATGGTACTTTATCTATAACAGGTACAGGGAGGATGAATGATTACAATTACTTAATGGATGAGGGATGGCTAAAATATAGTAAGGCGATAAGAAAAGTAATAATACAACAGGGTATAACAAATATTAGCGAAAGCGCTTTTCTTCAATGTACGCAATTGGAGACATTAGTTATTCCTGACAGTGTTGTCAGTATCGATAGAAGTGCATTCGATGGATGTGTGAATTTACAATTAAATAATATTCCTGGCCATATAAAAAATATAGGTATTCACGCTTTTTCTGACTGTGATAGTATATCCAACTTATCGATATCTGAAGGTGTCGAGGTAATTGATGTTGGGGCTTTTTCCAATTGTGATATGTTGATTAGTGTCAGTATTCCAGACAGTGTAATAAGCGTTGGCGACGATATCTTTGTATATTGCCAGAATCTGGAGAAAGTTCATGTTTCAGATAGAAATCAGGTATTGTATACGGTTGATTCAGTTTTGTTCGCTAAAGATGGAAGACTGTTGTGGTATCCTGCAACGAAATATGATTCATATTATGTTGTTCCTTCTGGAACAATCACTTTATCATACGATGCATTCTGGAATTGTAAAGCTCAGACAATTGAGATCCCGGAAAGTGTTGAATTTATCCAAGGTCATTGTTTTTCATATAGTGAAGGACTAAACAAAGTAATAATCAAAGGAGATAAAACCTGGATAAAGTATGCTTTTGATGATTGCATGAACCTAAAAGAGCTTTATATTCTGGGGAGAAACAACAGGTTTGGGAATCAATACTCGCAAGAAATCGGACTGGAACAATATGACAATACAACAGTTTATTGCTATAAAGGGTCTACAGCCGAAGCATATGCGGATAGTATGGGCTTAAAAAAAGTACTGTTGGATGAACAAGCTAATTCTAACGAAGAAAAGATTACTGCCTACGTTACTCGCTGCTACGAAATCATTCTAGGCCGGGCACCTGACGCGGGCGGAATGAAGACCTGGTATAACGAACTGGTTTCTGGCAGGAAGGCGGCTTCCGAAATCATCGATAATTTTGTCAGGAGCCAGGAATTCCTGGGTAAGAACTACAGCAATGCAGATGCGGTTGAGATCCTGTACAAGGCAATGCTTGGCCGCGGATCTGATCCGGCAGGCAAGGCAGACTGGGTCGGAAAACTGGATGCAGGCTATCCTTTTGCGGTGGTTATCAATGGTTTCTGCGGATCTAAGGAGTTTAAGGAAATCTGCGACAGCTACGGGATTGCACCGGGATCTGTGAGCATGGAACAGGGCAGTGCATCAGATCAGCAAATCCGTGCGTTTGTGACCCGGTGCTACAAGATCATCCTGGGCCGTGACGCGGATGAAGTCGGTATGAACACCTGGTTCAATGAATTGAAGTCCCGCCGGAGGACAGCTGCGGAAATTATTGAGCAGTTTGTGTACAGCCAGGAGTTCCAGAATAAGAAATACAGCAATCCTGACGCGGTAGAGATCCTGTATAAGGCAATGCTTGGCCGCGGTTCTGATCCGGCGGGTAAGGCTGACTGGGTCGGGAGACTGGCGGGCGGACAGCCGCTGACAGCAATCATCAACGGTTTCTGTGGATCCATGGAGTTTACTGCGATTTGTGAAGCCTACGGTATAACACCAGGATCCGTGAAGGTGGAGAACCTGAGTCGCGCGGCGGAAGGGCCAGCGGAGAATGCTGTCCCGAAGACGGAAAAGAAGGCCAACCTGGTGGAGATCACCAACGCCTCCGATACGGTGAACGAACAGCTGGGCACGGCAGTGCAGGCGATTTACATCAACGAAGAGAAGGCGAAGGAATTCATCGGACGGTGCTACCGGGCGATCCTGGGTCGTGAAGCCGGTGCGGAAGAACTGAACGGCTGGATAGGCCAGATGACAAACGGCAGCAAGACCGCGGACCAGATTGCGAGAGGCTTCCTGTTCTCCGGAGAGTTCAAGGGCAGGAACATCGGCAATGAAGAGCTGGTGAAGATCCTGTACCGGGTCTACATGAACCGGGAAGCGGACACGGAAGGCCTTGCTACCTGGACACAGAAGCTGGATGAGGGTACAGGGCTGAATGAGCTGCTGGATGAATTTGCAAAGACGAATGAGTTTAAGGTTGTGCTGAAGGACATGGCACAGTAAAGCTGTCTGAGGAATTGTGATAATTCACTAGGTAAATAGGCCCGTATGATGCAGGACGGAGGATACTACGTCCTGCATTTTTGTAAACTTGGAGAATGAATGTGAAAAATCCTCTGTCAGATGACAGAGGATAATGAAGCAAAAGGAAGTTATTCTTTTCTCCTGAGTATGTTTACAATTGTTTGAAGTTTTTTGAATAGTTCCGCGGCACATAGGGAGAAACAGCCGCTGATAAAAAAAGGCAAATATGATGTTACGCATAATGCAAAATTGAAATTGTGTCGCTTACTATAGTATCCGTATTCTTCGGTAGTAAGGGAAGTGGAAATAGCGATAATAAGGCCGCCTATGAAGAGGAGCCATGCGATGATAGTAAAGAAGGTTGCAGAACCACTTTTCTCAGCTTCTTTATCCTCTTGACTTTGGACTGCCAACACTCTGAGATCAGCTAGTTTTTCCTTGGGAATGGATGCTTCAACAGAAGCAAATTCCTCTTCTGTAATATCCAGGGGAAGCTGCTTCTTTATGTAATATCTTCCGTCCTCCTTCTTTGCATCATTTGCAGCTGCAAGAAGAACTTCGTTGTACTCTTCTTTTGTGACTTCAATAAAATCTGATTCATTACTCATAAGGTTTGCATATTGCATAATCAAATAGTAGTATTTCTGATCATGCAGTTCTTGCAAATGTTCTTGTTGATCGAGAAAATCCTGGACTTTTTCGTTCATAAGATCAGCTCCTTTGATATGTAATTGTGAGGGGTCGAGGAATTATATCATCAGGGAAAAGAACGCGTCAATAATGGCTTATGGCATTATAGCTTATGAATGGCCTGGAAAAACTGTTCTCTATTTTTTCTCTAAAGAAATTCTTTGTGAAATAGGGTGTTGATGCTACAATAAAAATGTGAAATGCTTAGCTGTATATTGAAAAAGTTGAATACAGAAAGGGAGTGTGTGATTATGAGTTCAAGACAGAAGGTTTTGTGGTTTTTTGCCGGCTTGTTTGGTGTGCTTACAATTGTGTTTTATTTTGCTTCTGTTACAGAACTAGATAGAGATGCTGCTCGATACCTGGGCATAAGTGCTGTTGCTAATATGCAGATGACAGTTTTCACTGGCGTATGCGCAGTTCTGTGCGGGGTAAATGTTGCGGCAGGTATAATCCTGGGAGCGCTTGAAAATTCACAAATGCATAGCAGCAGTTCCGGAGAAATGGCAAATGAAGTAGCTAAAGCTATTAAACAAAATGAAATCGAAGAGAAACGTAAGCAGGAAGAGGAAGAAAAGGCACGTATTGAACGGGAACAACATATCCGAGAAGAGGAATTGAGGAAGCAGGAACGCCGTCAGAAAATAGAAGAATTAAAGCGGCGACAAGAAAATGGAGAGCCTATTGAAGCTGAGGTTTTTCTGGAAGAAATTGCGGGTGTATCTTCTATGATAGACATATGGAAGATCTGGGAAACGCATAATATGAAAGAACTGTATCCAGAGGCAGATTATTATATAAAACAGTATAAGGAAGCGGAAAGGTCTTACGGGAAGAGCGGAGATATAAATAAGAAAAAAGCGCAGATCAAAAGTCTGCTGATGGATGATAATCAGAATGAAGAGAAAAAGGATGAATTTGGCTGGATTGTTGATAGAGCAGATGACAATTATGTATTATGTCCCATTTGCGGCAAGAGGTTTTCATCTGATTATATGAAATACAGAAAAGAATGCAGTGAATGCGGAGCGCCGCATACAAAGATGGATTGATGACGAAACGGAAAAAAGAGTTAACATCCCACTCTGCCCCTTCGTACCCAAAAAACATTACAAAAACAATTCTCTTTTTTGCAAATAACCTTTTCCCAAACGTCTATTATATTGAAAGGACGTTGAGAAGCCCGAAAGAAGCAGGGCGGAGGAACGGTCCCTCCGCTCTGCTTTTTGCTCCCGTCCCCGAAAACACCGCAAAAACAAATTCCTTTCCGCTCACCCGCCCGTTTTCAACGTATATATACATGGACGGGTCAGGAACGCCGGACGGACGCGGCTGAAACGGTGCCTGCCGGAAAGGGAACCGGGCGGAAAAGACAAAGGAAGGGAAACACTGTGAGCATGTATCGCGCCATTATCCGATATCCGCTGGAAGACGTGGAGATGAGGGAACTGTATGACAATAAGGAGGACGCCCGGCTGGACGCCATGATTTCGGTCGCATTCCGGTATATGGAAGCCGAAAAGCTGTACAAGTCTGATCCGGAGATGTTCAAGTGCGCGGAAGAATACGTGCTGCATGCGAAACTGGTGCTCCGGAAAGTGGACGGGGAAGAAAAAAAGGGGAAGGATCTGCCCGTTTCCTAAGAAGCAGTATGGAATCAAAGCAAAGCAGGACGGAGATGCCTCCGTCCTGCTTTCATATGCCTGTGCGGCTATTCTTTTCTTCTCTTTTTACTTGCTCTTCCGGGGCGCGCCGCAGCTGCCGCAGATCTTGTAGTCCTCCTCCAGGGCGGTGCCGCAGTAGGGGCAGAACACGGTTTTCTTCTCCCGGGGCGCCGCCGGGCGTCCCTGCCGCTGCAGGGTGGTTTCAGGTTTTCCGGCCGTGCCTTCCTCATAGCCGGACTGGTTTTTATTGCCGATGACGCCCATAAGGGACAGGATGGCGAACAGAATGCCGAAGCCCGGGAAGAGGATACGGACCACCCCGGGGACCCCAGGGTCTCCACCCATGATGCTGAAGGTAATGATGGCCCAGAAGATTCCAAAGCAGGCAAAAATGATTCCGACAACCATGTTGCCTTTCGGATTCTCTTTCATTGCTTTGGTCCTCCTTTTTCATTCAATGACGCTTCCTGCCCGCGCCGCAGCTATCGCAGATCATGTAGTCTTTTTTCTGTGCAGTGCCGCAGTAGGGGCAGTAGAGGATGTTCTTTTCCCGGAGCGCTGCCCGGGACTGCAGGAAGGAAGGCAGGGGAATGCTCCGGCGCTTCTCTTCCGGGGAGTCCGTTTCCCTGCGGCGGAAGAGATTCGCGAGGAAATTCACAGTCATCTTGTCCCCGCCCTCCGGCGGGCTGCCGGCCTTACCGGATTCCTCAGGACGGCCATTCAGGACCGCCAGGATGATCAGAATACCGACGCACGGGAGGAAAATCAACACCGGCACGGAAGGATTCCTTAACACAAAGCCAAGGGATACAACGGTCCAGAAGATGCCCAGGCCAACCAGGAAAGCCCTGACGCCCGGGTGGTCCTTCGGGAAAAGGTTCTTCATGGCTCCGCCCTCCTTTGCTTTTCTGCCGCACCGGCTTTACGCGGCGTCCTTTTCTTCCCCGCGGCCGGTGCCGGCCTTCGGGAATATCATAGGATTTTATCGGGATTTCTTACAGGATTTCTTCCGCAAAATACCGGGCGGTATTTTGCCGGAAGAAGAAAGGGTTATCTGGCGAATATGTACATGAGGCCGGGCGCACCGTCCCCGGCATAGGAAAGCCCCGTGGCGACATTCTTGTTCAGCTGCCACAGCAGGGCGGGCAGGCCGTCCTGGACCGTCTCCTCCGGTTTCTTTTTGAGGCTTGCATTCAGCCCGTCCCGGATGGCGGTGAACACCTCTCCGGGGTTTTCGAAGGTGCCGCCTGCGGGCTCCCTGAAATAATACGCGGTCGTGACGGGACCCGGTTCGGTGTCCTGGATCGACAGAAGCATGCAGTATGCCGGCGTCTGGCCGAAGATCTCCGTAACCTTAGGCTGAAACGCCCGCATCGTGATCTGGGGGATCGGGTTCTGCTTGTCCTGCAGTGGCAGGAAACCGGCGTCCTGCAGGACCTTGTCCGCCTTTTTATAGGTTTCGGCCTTCTGCAGGTCGATGAGGCCGGGCAGCTCCGGCAGGGGGCCGGGGTTGGTGGCCACGGAGACAAAGACCTTCCACAGGAAAATGGCCAGGAGGAAAACGAATGTGACCTTGAGGATGGTTTTGTACGGTTTTCTTTCGCCTTTCAGATCCCTTTGATCCTGCAGCATATGTTTTTTTCCTTCCGCGCCGGGAGGGGGACCCGGCGCCGCTTATTTTCCTGTATTCCCCGTTACATGTTTAACAATACTATAACAAAAAACGCAACACGTTGCAATTGTACGGATTAAATTGTATAGTGAATACAGACGGGCGCTGTTTCGCCATTCTGTGTACCCGGCGCACACAGCAAAACAGAACAAAAACAGTTTTCTCCCGGATTGAGCAGCTTCTCTGAAACGTATGATTGGCAGAGATAGTTTTTTTGCGTTTCCGGGGAGAAAAAGAATACAGTCAAAAAAAGGGGAGTCGGCATGTTTACGAACATCGGAAGCAAACTGAAAACGACGGCGAAGGTGCTGTGCTGGGCGGGGATCCTCCTGTCGGCGGTCTTCGGGGTGTTTATGATCATCCGGGGCAACGAGCTGATGCAGGTTTCCTATACGCGGGAGACGGGTCTCAACATGCTGGTCACGGGGATTACGGTCCTTGTTTTCGGACCGGTGTTTTCCTGGGTCTGGGGGCTGCTCCTTTCTGTGTTCGGGGATCTGGCGGACAAGGTGACGGGCATTGAGGCGGGGGTAAAGGAAATCTGCGCGGACCTGAACATGACCCCGGCCGCCCCGGAAAAGGCCGGAGCGGAGGATCCGGAGGATCCGAAATGGGAGACCGTCGCCTCCTTCCTGGAGGAGATGGAAAAGGAAAAGACCGCGGTGGGCATCTGGATGCTCTGGCGGAAGTATAAGCTGAGCGATAAGTATAAGGACGCGGACGAGTATATCCGCAAACAGCGGGCCCTGGAGATGATGATCGGGGAAAGCGTGAAGATCGGGGAGCTGAGGAAGGATATCAGGAGCCTCATGGCAGAACGGAGAAATTGATCCTCCGTTCTGCCAATGCACAATTCACAATTCATAATTGAGACGGGTTCTGACAAAGGAGATGCGCGGGACGGTGGGCAAGGCCCAAATGCAGAATTCAGAATTCAGAATTAGATTGGTTTCTTTACAAAAGGAGTTCCTTTGGGCAGAAGGTTTAGATCCCCGGAGGAGATTCCTCGACTATGCTCGGAATGACACACTAAACACTCTGGTGTTCCGAAAAGCAATGAGCAGATTTGGAACGATAGGGACTGTCCCTTTCGTTCTCATTTACTTTGCTGCATCCTGCTCTTGACAATCATTTGTAATTATCCTGTGAGATTTTATAAAAACTACATGCAAATCCAAAAACTCTTGAATTTACAAAAGTTTTTGCATATAATAAACAGCGTGGAGGTGAGGACAACATGATGATTGAGCGCAAAGAGTATCTGAATATGCTTCACCGCTGGCGTGATAAGGATGTTATCAAAGTCATCACAGGCATTCGGCGATGCGGAAAATCAACCTTGATGGAACTGTTTCAGCAGGAGCTTCTCAGCGAGGGCATCTCGGAAAGCAGGATCATTGCCATCAACTTTGAGGATTATGGCAATATGGAATGGCGTGATCCGGTCAAACTGCATGCGTATATCATCAGTCGCGCTTCCATGAATGAGAAAACTTACGTGTTTCTGGATGAGATCCAGAATGTTGAAAATTTCTCTCCCATGATCGACAGCTTGTATCTTCGCAAAAATCTTGATATTTATATGACTGGTTCCAATGCCTATATGCTCTCAGGAGAACTGGCTACCTATCTCTCCGGCCGTTATGTAACCGTGGATATGCTGCCTCTTTCGTTTGCCGAGTATGTTCAGTGGACGGGAGATCGTAACGATCTGAGCAAAAAATATCGTGACTACCTGGAATACAGTTCCTTTCCCTATGCCACACAACTGAATGGTGACAGAAAAGCCATTCAGGAATACTTGAGCGGAATCTATCACACCGTTGTAATGAAGGATGTGATTGGCAGGCTCAAAAGTGCTGATCCGATGATGCTGGAAAGTATCCTTCGCTTTGTATACAGCAGCACCGGAAGTCCTGTCTCCACCAAGAAAATTGCTGACACGATGAACAGCGAAGGCCGGAAAATTGACGTGCGCACTGTGGAGAAGTATCTGTCAGCCTTTCTGGACAGCTACATTGTCTATCAGGCCAAGCGGTTTGATATCCGGGGAAAGCAGCATTTAAAAACCCTGGAGAAGTATTATGCTGTGGATATTGGTCTGCGGTTCTTCCTGTTGGGCAGAGCGCATGCGGATACCGGACATTTGCTCGAAAATGTCATATATCTCGAACTGCTGCGCCGGGGCTGGGAGGTGTCTGTCGGTAAGCTGGAGGCGTTGGAGGTGGATTTCGTCGCCGTGAATCAGGAAACGACACAGTATATTCAGGTAGCGGCGACTGTTCGTGACGAAGCGACCCTGCAGCGCGAAATCCGTCCTCTTCAGCGGATTAAAGACAATTATCCAAAGATCATACTGACATTGGACGATGATCCTGATGCGGATTATGCGGGAATTCGCCGCAGAAATGCGCTTGATTGGCTGATTCAGGATTAAAAGGGAACGGAGAACGGAAAGCAGATTTTGCCGGGGAACGGAAGAAACAGTCTTCCGTTCTCTTTCATTTTGCCCAGATTTGCCATCTTGCTTTTTCTCCAAAAGCACAATATAATTGTGCTTGCAACAGAAGAATGAACTGAAATCACATTATTAATGTGCTTTTTTTATCCGGAGGAAAGGAGACGGGAAAGATGAATCAGGCGCTGATGGAGTACGCGGACTGGGCGGCGGAGGAAACGGCCGCGGCGGAGGATCCGGTGGCGGAAATGCTGCGCGCCCGGAAGGATGAGGCGGACTGCGCCCTGAAGACCTGGCTGGTGCCGGTGGCGGACGATATCCGCGTCTGTATCCGGGATAAGTTCTTTCCCCGGATCCTGCAGGAGATGAACCTGCGCCTGGTCAACGGGGACCTGAGCGCGCTGCTGGGGCTGCCGGTGGTGTCGGAGAAGATCGCTCTGAACAATCTGGAGATGGGAAACATCACCTGCTGGCGGCTGAACCGGACGGACTTCCTGGCGGACGTGGACCTGGACGCGGACCTGACCGTGGAAAAGGAAGGGCGGGACATTTCCGCCCGCTTCCGCCTGTGCCTGTCCCTGTGGTTCACCACGGAGGAGGGCTTCGACTTTGAGGTGCAGGAAATGCACCGGGCGGAGGACCGGCCGGACCGCAGCTTCTGGAAGCTGGACCGGTTCCTGGTGCCCGTGCTGCGGGAGGACGAGATTGAGGCCGGGGCGGACCGGCTGTGGGAGAACTGCCTGCCGGGAAAGAAGGAGCCGCAGGAGCGGGACGCGCGGGAGCTGGCGGAGAAGCTGGGCCTAAAGATCATAGAACTGCGGCTCAGCTGCCAGAACCGGACCCGCAGCATCCTCTTTTTCCGGGAGGGCAGTGTCCAGACCCAGGAGGAGAAGGCCGCGGGGGAAACGGAGTTCCCCCTGCCCGTTACCCGCCTGGTTCCGGCGAACACGATCGTCATCAACACGGCGGCCCGGTCGGAATGCCGGGAGCTGGATATCCTGCATGAGTGCATCCATTATGAATGGCACCTGCTGTTCTACCGCCTGCAGAAGCTGATGAGCACCAACCCGGCGGAGATCCGCTACCGGACGGTGCGCAATTCCGTGGGCCGGCCCTCCAGCGATCCCATCCGCTTTATGGAGCACCAGGCCCGGTGCGGCAGCATCGCCCTGCTCCTGCCCCAGGGCCGGGTCCGGCCCCGGGCCTGGCGGCTGTTCCAGCAGGCCAGCGCGAATCCCGCAGTCAACAATTACCAGAACCATCCCGGCTTCCGCTGGGACCGGGTGATCCGCTCCCTGGCGGAGGAATACCGGGTGCCCCGCACCACCCTGCGCCGCCGCCTGGTCCAGATGGGGCACCAGGCCGCCCGGGGCGCCGTGAACTATGTGGACGGGAAATACATTACGCCCTTCGCCTTCTCCGAGGATCATTCCGCCCAGGGGCAGGCGACCCTGGTCATCGGGAGAAAGGCGCTGGCGGACCTGTACCACCGCAGCGGGGAGTTCCGGCAGCTCATGAGCCGGGGAGACTTCGTCTATGCCGACGGCCATGTGTGCGTAAACGATCCCCAGTTTCTCCGCCCCACGGAGGAGGGCGCCTGCCTGACGCCCTGGGCCAACGCCCACGCGGACGCCTGCTGCCTGCGGTTTGAAAAGGTCTGGCTGCAGGAGAACGAGGAGTCTGTGTGGCTCTTCGGCACCCTGAACAGCAGCGAGGATTATATCCGGGAGTATGACCGCTTCCTGGACAGGCGGCTGAGCCTGACCGCAAGGGAGCGGCTGGCCCGGCGCAACCGGCTCATGGCTTCCATGCCCGGCGGCTTTCCGGAGGCCCTGGTGTATCTGATGGAAAACCGGGACGAGGGCGCGGTGACGGTGGAGAAGCTGGCCGCCCTGGCCCAGGTTTCCGCCCGGACCATCTACCGCTACCGGGACAGCCGGAACAGCAGCTATAACGCGGACACGGTGGTGGCGCTGTGCATCGCCCTGCACCTGCCGCCCTGGCTTTCCCGCCTGATGCTGGACAAGGCCGGCTTTGCCGTGAAGAGCTACGGTCCCCGGGGCTACTACGGGGAGATCCTGGACTGCTGCTTCATGGACACCATTCCCGAGGTGCAGGAGTACCTGCGCTCCGCCGGGTATCCGGAACTGCGGCTGCAGGAAAGCTGAAAACCCGGCGGAATGTTCCGCCGGCTTTTCAGGTAGGAGGTTGGAGGTAGGGAATTGTCCCACCGTTCTCATAATTCAATGAATTTCCGCAATTGAGAAATATTGCGGAATTACATTGAAATTCATGACCGTTTATGATACCCTATTCCTGTACAAGCCAGGAAGGGGGGACGGGAGTATGAATAGAAACAATCCGCTATCTCCAGACCAGCGTTTTTATTCGATTGACGATCTCCAAAAACTCGGACTTTCTTACTATAGAATCAATAAAATGGTAGAGCAGCACCTTCTTTCCAAAATGAATAAAAAAATGTATGAGAATGCTGCTTATTCCGGCGATGAATCAGATTACGCCGCAGCGATGGCCTATGCTCCAAAGGGTGTGATCTGTATGATGTCTGCGGCGCGATTTTACGGCCTGACAAACTATCTTCCGGATGCAGTGGATGTAGCCATAGAAAGAAACATGAAGGTTTCAACTCTTCCGGAATGGCCCCGGCTTCATTTCTGGTATTTCCCGCAGGGACGTTATGAAGCCGGAATCGTCACGGTGCAGGATGAAGGGGGTGAATTCAGAATATACGATATCGAAAAGACTGTTGCGGATATCCTTTATTATCGCAACAAGATTGGAATTGAAGAGACCAGGGAAATCCTGAAGAACTATCTTTCAAAGGCAGACAGGAACCTGCCTGCTCTTCACAGATATGCGGAAAAACTTGGCTGCGGGAAAATCCTGGGAACATATCTGGAGGTGCTTCTGTGAACAGTGTTGCATCAATTAAAGACAGACTGAAGAACAAAAGCAGGGAAACAGGACGAACGTTGCAGGAGTTATTCACTCTTTACGGGCTTGAGAGAACAATCTACAGGCTTTCGGTTTCACCTTACAAAGAGAACTTCGTGCTGAAGGGCGGCATTTTCCTTTACGCGCTTTACCAGGGAGATTATCCCCGGAGCACCACGGATATTGATCTGCTGGCGCAGAGAATCAGCAACGCCGAAGCAGACATGAAAGAGGTCTTTACAAACATTCTCTCCCAGGAAGCAGATGATCCACTTCACTTTGATCTGGAAACGCTGAACGTCATTCCGATCACCGAGTTTAAGGAATATCACGGTGTGAATGTCTCCGTTACAGCATACCTTGACCGGACAAGAATTCCCATTTCGATTGATATTGGCTTCAATGATCTGATTTATCCTGAAAAGACAGAAATGGAGTTCCCAATTACCCTGGAAGACAACAGTGTTCCACGGATATTTGCTTATTCACTTTATTCCAGTGTAGCGGAGAAATTCGAGGCCATTGTTTCACTGGGTTATGATAATTCCCGGTTCAAGGACTATTATGATCTGTATATACTGGCAACCCGGAACGACTTTGATGGAAAGATACTATCCGAAGCGATCAGGGAAACATTTGATCATCGAAAAACCGGACTGACAGACATAGCCGCCTTTGAGCCGGAATTTGCTGCTGATCCCCTGCGGCAATCCAGATGGAGAGCATTCACAAAGAAAAAGCAGGCAATGATTTCAATTTCTCTCGAAGATACGATCCGGATTATTCAATCTTTTCTGACACCTGTTATTGCCTGTATTACCAGCACAGAGGACTGTCCTGGCCATTGGCATCATGAACAACAAAAATGGGAGTAAGCCGCGGAAGGCATACATACCGGAACGGAAGTTTTTGCGATCTGTTGATCATATTCCTTTTTAGGAATATACTGATGGCGTGAGCAGGAGCTGCCTGCTCCTGCGTTCAGTGTTTTCCCGGACAGGATTATGAAAGAAGGAGTCCGCATGAGTGATCTTCAGAAGTATAAGAAAAAGCAGCTTCAGGATGCGGAATTCAAAGCAGAGTATGAACGTACCCGCCCGGAGTTTGAAATCATGCGCGCTCTTGTGGACGCCAGGATCAGCCAGCATATGACCCAGAAAGAACTGGCGGAAAAATCCGGGGTGCGTCAGTCCAACATCAGCAGAATTGAAAACGGAACATGCAGTCCGACTATTGCCACCCTGGAGGCATTGGCAAACGGGATGGGGAAAAAGCTGATTGTGTCTTTTGAATAAGCGTCAAGGGAAATAAAACCCGGCGGAACATTCCGCCGGGTTTTCAGGTAGACTGAGAAGCTTTTCAGAAGCCGAGTTTCCGGATGGCCTCCACCAGGTTGCGGCCGTAAACCTCCGTGCCCAGGCAGTTGGGATGGAGGTTGTCCAGGAAGTATTCCGGCAGGTGGGGCACCAGGGTGAAGCCGTCCGCGATCTTCACGTTGGGATACTGCCCGGCGATTTTCTTCACGTCCTCGCAGAAGCGGGACAGGGTGGGGAAACCGTCTGGCACGTCCCCGCGCCACAGGGGCGTGACGCACAGGACCGGGATCTCCGTTCCGTACAGGCCGATGAGGGTCTCCCAGTATTCCTCCACGTCCTGCATGGTTTCGCAGCCGAACTGGTTGGTGCCCAGGGCTACGATGATCTTGTCCGGAGTGTAGCCCGGCATTTTCAGCAGGGACTTTTTATCATAGACGTATCCGCCGATGCCCTGGTTGATGATGTCGTAGTTCAGCAGGCGGTTGGCCACGCTGACGTAGGTCTGGGCGGAGCGGAGGGGCCCGTAGCCCTGGGTGATGGAATCCCCGAGCCAGAGCACTTTTTCATTCTTCTTCGCGGGGGTCACTTCGCCGTCGACGGTGAAGTTCCGGATCAGGACCGTGGCGTCCGCGGGGAGGTAGATGACAACCTCCTTTTCCCCTTCCGGCAGCTGCCAGGAGAGGGTGCCTTCCTCGGGAAGATCCTTCACGTAGCGGATCTCCGTGATCTGTCCGTTCACCGACAGCTCAAAGGAATCCTGGGAGCCGGTCCAGATGAAGCGGTATTCAAAGGACAGGTTCTGCGCCCTGGTGGTGAACTCCAGGGTTTTCGCCGTGGTGGCCATGCACCGGTCATACCAGAAATCGAAGGCGGTGCTGAAATAGGCCATCTGCTCGTCCGTATACTGGAAGGCCTGCAGCCAGCCGTCCTCTGTTTCCTTAAAGGAATAGGCCCCGAAGTAAATACTTTGCAGTTCCTTGTTGGTCATATAAGTGCTCCTCTTTTGTCAGCGTTTTGGGACAGTATAACGTAACGGGAGGAAGAGTACAAGGAAGGGGAGCAAGGAATAAGGAATGATGAATACAATTCATAATTCATAATGATCCGCTGCGGCGGGGGAGATAGTGGGCAAAGCCCAAATGCAGAATTAAGAATGCAGAATGCAGAATTATTGCGGCTGCGGCCGCGAAGGAGATTTCTCCGCGCAGAATCCTTCGGATTCTTTGGTCGAAATGACACATGGAGGCGATGGTGTTCCTAACGCGAAGTTGACAGACGGGACGGGGTTAAGGTCAAACTTCGCATGACATTAACCCCGTTCCCCTTGTCAACTTCCCGCATTGCGCGGTGGGTGTTTGGCTGTAGAAGATCATTGTGCATTATGCATTGTGCATTGTGCATTGCAGCATGGGGATTCTCCCCGTGCTGCTCAGTTTCTTCTCCGGTCGATGCCGGCGGTGCGGTAGTATTCGGCCTTGGCGGCGTACATGCCTTCGTCGGATTCCTTCAGCATTTCGCTGATGGACTTCTGGTGGTTCTCCGAGAAGCTGTAGCCGATGGCGCAGCTGTACGGCGTTTCGGCCACGTTCTTTTTGATGCGGTCGATCAGCTGGAGCACGTCCTCCTCGGTGCCGTGGCGGCAGATGATGAGGAACTCGTCTCCGCCGACGCGGTAGACGGACTGGCGGGACTTGGCCGCCTGCACGAAGCACAGGGCCAGGGAGACCAGCGCCTCGTCCCCGGCGGCATGGCCGTGGGTATCGTTGATGTGCTTCAGGCCGTTCATGTCAATGGACACCAGGGCGGTGATCCCCGACGGATCGATCTCCATGTCCCCGTAGCAGGCCTGGCGGTTGAGCAGGTCCGTGAGGGAATCCTTCTTGGTCAGGTTCAGCACAGAGAACAGGTAATAGGTAAACAGCCCGATGGCGATGGTGGTGCAGAAGATATGGGAATAGACGGGGCCGAAGATAAAGGGCAGGATGACGCCGCTGCCCAGGGCAAAGGCGAAATAGGCGATGGGGATCAGCTCGATGGACTGCTTGTTGCTGCGCTTGTACAGGGCGTAGACCAGCACGGAGCCGTAGGTGCCCGGCACGATGAAGGGGAGCAGCCCCAGCGGGCCGCGGACGAAGGTGCCGTCCTCCTCAAAGCGGAAGACCCAGCCGTTCCAGATGGAAAGGATGCAGAGCACCGCCAGGATGCAGGCGGGAATGAAAAGGGTCTTGCGCAGCTTTTTCACCAGGGTATAGAGGATCAGCGCGTCCACGAAGGGCATGGCGCTGTAGCGGACGGCGGTCAGGTACGGCCGGCCTTTCCAGACGATGCCGTGCTCGCTGAGGTAAAACTCAAAGAACACCACAACGGAAAGCAGCAGTACCGAGGCGATCAGCAGGCACATGCGGTTGGAAAAGGTTTTGTCCAGGAAGGCGGTGGTTCGGAGCGAGACCAAAAAGGCCAGTGATATCAGGATCAGTGACCAGTTCTGGATGAAATAGTCTCTTGCCATTAACACGATGCCATTCCCCCGCAAAAGATGGTAGGTGAAACAGGGCCCGGGAAATCAGGTGAATGTAATTCTTTTACAAATATTGTATGTTCCTCTTTTAATTTGCATATACTATATCATACAAGTTGAGGTTTGAAAAGGTTTTGTAATCGTTTTTATTTCGTTCTTTCTCTGCTATCGTGATTCTGCCTGAGAACGGAGGGACAGTGTCGTCGCACAAGCGACGACAAATTAACAATTAACAATGAATAATGAACAATTATTTTGTCTGCGGCGGACAATACGATTAGTGGAGGCTGTTGAGAAGAACGTGACAAAGGGACAGACCAAGCGGAACGGCTAAAGGCTGTGCCACTTGGTCTGTCCCCTTGTCACATTCCCGCCGGGCGCGGTGTGTGTTGAAATCCTTATTCGCGGCGCATTGGTAAAAGGAATTATGAATTATGAATTGTGCATTGCGAAAGAGAAGAATTATTTCTTCTCTTTCGCCTCATACGTAATGGTGACGCTGGCGCTGACGCAGATCTTCGCGGCCCGGATGACCGTGGCGGCGTCCTCGGCCTGCTCGGTGATCATGCCCTTGGCGGAGAAGTTGTTGGCACCGCTGTCGTAGGCGTACACTCCGCCCTCGGTGATGTTCTCAAGCTCCAGCTTGCCCAGGCCCGCGGCTTCCGCCAGGACGTCGGCTTTGGCTTTCGCGTCCGCAACGGCGGCCTTCAGGGCTTCCGTCCGGGCGGCGGTATCGTCCTTCGCGGAGAAGGAAACGCCGTCCAGCATGTTGGCGCCGGCGCCGAAGGCCAGGTCGATCACCTCGCCCACGCGGGTCATGTCCGTCACCTTCACCGCCAGGGTGGAGGAGGCGTTGTAGCCGGTGATGCGCTCCACGGAGCTGGAATAGTCATAGGCGGCGTAGAGGTTGATATAGCCGGTGCTGATATCCTCTTCGTCAATGCCGGCGGCGGTCAGCGCCTCCCGGATTTTCGCGATGACCTCGTTGGCCTCCGCCTGGGCGCGGGGCGCCTCGGCGCTGCGGACATTCACGCCCAGGGAGATGACCGCCACGTCGGCGGGGATCAGCACCTCACCGGAGCCGGTGACGGTGATCTGCGTATCCGCAAAGGCGGCGGAAAGGCCCAGGGTCAGGGCAAGAGCAAGCAAAAGAGCAGTCAGTTTACGCATAGGGAATCCCTCCTTCAAAAGTGGTTTCACTCAGTATGACGATCGTTATGCCGTAAAGGTTCCCGGTTTGTACAAATAAATTTTTAAACATTGACAGGCGCCTTGTCAACGGGGTAGAATGCAAATGGAAAAAGTATGCAATTGTAAAAAGCTATACGGGAGGCTGGAAACCGTGTCGTTGAGGAAAAAAGGAGCGTGCAGGGGCGTTTCGCTGAGACGCTTCTCTATCCTGATGCTCTTTGTTTCCCTGGTGATCATGGTGATCCTGCTGGTGACCACCTTCCGGACGGTGAACGCCTTCCACAGCCTGTCCGCGGCGACGAGCGACTATATTGAGCAGGCCGCGGCGGCGGATAACCTGATGGACGCCTCCGACTACCTGACGGAGGAGGTCCAGCGCTATACCGTGATGGGCGAGCGGCCCCACCTGGAGAACTATTTCCGGGAGGCGGAGGAGGACCGCAGGCGGGAGCAGGCCCTGGCGGTGATGTTCAAAAACGCGCCCAACTCCCCGGCGCTGACCCAGCTGCAGACGGCCATGCGGGAGTCCGTGGACCTGATGAACCGGGAATACTACGCCATGCGCCTGGTGCTGGAAGCCAGCGGGGATCAGGATATCCCGGAAGCCATCCGGGCGGTGGAGCTGACGGAAGAAGACCGGGCGCTGAGCCCGGAGGAGAAGAACGCCAAGGCCCGGCTGCTGATGCACGATTCCGACTATTACGCCCAGAAGAGCCGCATCCGCGCGGACATGCAGGAGTGCGTGGACACCCTGACGGAAAACACCCACCAGGTGCGGCAGAACATGGAAAACCGCATGGGCCGGTGCCTGACCTGGATGATCATCCTGATCGTGGTGCAGAGCGTCTGCGTGTTCAAGTTCCTGCTGCTGACCAACCGCCTGGGCGTGCGGCCGCTGCTGAACGCGGTGAACCATATCCGCCGGGACGAGCAGCTGCCTGTGACCGGCGCGCAGGAATTCCGCTACCTGGCGGACACCTACAACAAGATGTACCATACCTATAAGAAGAACATCGAAAGCCTGAGCTTCAAGGCCTCCCATGACGGGCTGACCGGGGTCTACAACCGGGCGGGATATGAGCTGATCAGGGAAAGCGTGGACCTGGCCACCACGGCCCTGTTGATCCTGGACGTGAACTTCTTCAAGGAGATCAACGACACCTCCGGCCACGAGACCGGCGACGAGGCCCTGAAGAAGGTGGGCCGGGTGCTGACGGACAACTTCCGCTCCGTGGACTATATCTGCCGCATCGGCGGGGACGAGTTCACGGTGTTCATGGTCAACCTGAAGGACAAGCCGGAGGAACTGATCCGGCGGAAGGTGGAGCAGATCAACGAAGCCCTGGCGGATACCTCGGACGGATCCCCGGCGGTGAGCATGAGCGTGGGCATCGCCGTGGGCGACGGGGAGGCGGACTCCCAGGAACTGTTCCGCCGCGCGGACACCGCCCTGTACTACGTGAAGGAAAACGGCCGCAACGGCTGCTGCTTCTACGAAAAGGGAATGAAGATCAAAGACCGCTGACAGTGTCAGCGGTCTTTGATCAATGAACAATTCATAATTCAAAGTGGGCGCTGGGGATATACCCAGCGCCCACAATTAAGAATTAAGAATTAAGAATTAAGAATTAAGAATTAAGAATTAAGAATTATTCGTCCTTCGGACGTAGTAAGGGATTCCTCGACGCCGCTTCGCTTTGCTCGGAATGACACACAAACACGGTGATGTTCCAAATGACGTTCGAGAAGATGTGAAATACAGGGGAGATTTCTCCGCGCAGAATCCTTCGGATTCTTTGGTCGAAATGACAAGTATAAATGTCGGTGTTCCTTATAGCGTTCGAGGAGATTTTGATACCGGAGAGTGTCTACGGTGGCCTATTTCGGTTACATGGGGAGGCGGTCATGTCACTGTGAAAAAATGAAGTAACTTTTCTTTTTGCGGCAGGGAACGGCAAGGTAACAAATGTGGCCGAATCACAGAGAAAACAGAACAGTCAAAATACAGGCAAAACCTTATGTGCAAACGGTTACAAGGTTTCTGTCTATTGACGGGGCGCGGCAGGACGGTTACAATATACGCATTGGTGAATGTATATACAGTAACCAATTTGTCTCGGAAGGAGAAAGAACCCCCCATGTTTCTGCATAAGTCACGTAACCTGTTTTTGTTTACCCTGGTCCTGTGCCTGCTGGCGGGATGCCTGTGCGCCTTCGCGGAGGAGGCCGGACTGCCGGAATCCCCCGCGATCCGGACGGCTGAGAATGCCGAGATTGACACGGATTGCAGCGAGCTTTCCTCCTGCAGCGTCACGTTCCGGAACACCCGCGCCTACACGCCGGAGGATTTCAACACGGCGAAAGTGGTGGAGAAGCGTTATGAGCCCTGGGGGGACGGCGACGGCCAGGATATATATGAATACCGGTACGCGGATGACGCCCTGCTTTCAGTGACAAGCGACACAAGCCTGTGTTACGGAAACAGGGACGCGGACCGTTACAGCCAGCTGCTGACCTACCTTGACAACGCTGATATTGAACCGGAACAGGCAGTCGGAGAACCTTATCCGCTGGAAGACGCGCAGTCACGGTGTGAGAAGCTGTTCCGCAGCCTGCATCTGTGCGGGCTGAGCCTGGACAGCGCAGTGCCGCTTTCCGCGGAGTACATCCGCAATCTGACGGAGGACATGAGCACCTTTTACGGGGGAGCGGGGAAGCTGGACACCTTCAGGGAATTCCCGGAGGAAATCGGCGGCTGGTACCTGACCTACCGGCAGGAGCTGAACGGCCTGAAATCCGCCGGGCAGCCGCAGGTGAAGGTGGTGCTGACGGAGAATGAAACCGCGCTGCTGGAGCTGAACCAGGTGATCGACCACGTGAATGACGAATATGAAATGGCAGTCGGGGTTACATGGGTGGACGCCATGAGGCTTTTCTCCGCGAACCACTGCGAGAAGACCATTGCGGACGAGCGTTACAGCGAGTCCTTTGAGATCAGCCGGATCAACCTGACCTACACGTATGATTTCCCGGGCGGGGCGGGCGTGTGCCCGCTGGACGCGCGGACCTATCCCTGCTGGTATATTGAAGGGCACCGGGAGGTAACGCTGACGGAAGGGGAACATGTGAAGCAGGCGGGGACCCGGGTGGTTCCGTTCAGGGAGATCTACAGGATAACGGACGGGAAAAGGGTAATGTTGGCGAAGGCGAATAAGAATGAAAAATGAAGAATGGATGGAGAATAAAATGCGGCTGACGGCCGCATTTTATTGTATGGATGTAGAAAATGAATTATTGCCTGCGGCAATATGAATTATTGAGCCGCAAGCGACTCAATATGAATTATCGTCTTCGACGATATGAATTATTCGCCAAAGGCGAATGCAGAATGCATAATGCAGAATTATCCGCTACGGCAGGGAGAGGAGAACGAGATTTCTCCACTTCGCTGCGCTCCGGTCGAAATGACATATGAAGGTGATGGCGTTCTTGTTGGGTTCAAGAACGGGAACGGTGGGGACAGTCCCCATCGTTCCCTGAAGGAAAAAGGGGAACGACAGGGACAGTCCCCATCGTTCCCCGCTCGGGTGCGTGGAGGCTGTGGCAGTGGAGGCGATGGTGATCCTCTCCCTGCCTGCTTTGACAGTAAATGGCAGGAAATGATATCATAAATAGGTTAAAGTTGTATGTTTGAAGCCGTATTATACAAGGGATGAAAGCGGATTTTGGGGATACGGTCGGATTGAATACAAAATACAGAGGAAAAACAATGCAAAAGGTTCATTTTCACGTCATAAAACGTTCATTAAAACGTCTATATATTATGGGTATGCATTTTACGGAGGGAAGAAGAATGAGGAAACGCACATGCATGCTGTGGGCCGGGGTGATCCTCGCCATCCTGCTGCTGCTCGTTGGCGGCACGGCGATGGCAGAGGATCAGCAGATCGCGGCAACATCCACGGATCTGGAGCCGGACCCGGTACCGGATTTCGTGGTGGAAGGCGACGTGCTGACGGCCTGCAACAGCGAGGCATATATTGTGAGCGTCCCTGCCGGAGTCCGGGTCATCGGACCGAACGCGTTCCGCGGCAAGCAGAAGCTGCAGAGCGTGGTGATCCCGGATTCCGTGGAAGTGATCAGCGCCGGCGCCTTTGCCGAATGTACGAAACTGAAGCTGGTCATCCTGGGGGAAAACTCCAAGCTGAAGGAAATAGGAAGCAAAGCCTTCCTGAACTGTAAGAAACTGAGTATCGACTTTGTCCCGGAAGGGATCAGCGTGGCGGCGGACGCCTTTGAAGGCGTGGCGGCGGCGGAACCTACACCCACACCGACGCCGACGGAAACGCCGACGCCCACCCCCGCCCCTACGGATACGGACCAGCCGGCGGACGTGACGCCGACCCCGGCGCCGGAAACACCGACCCCGGCCCCGGAAACGCCCACGCCCACGCCGGTGCCGGACCCCGAACCGGACCACGATCCGCCCACGGACGAGCCGGAACCCGAACCTGAACCGGAACCTGAACCCGGCCCCGGCGGTGGCGGCGGCGGAGGATTCCCCGGCGGCGGATCCTCCGGGCCCCGGATTCCCCACAACAAGAACCGGCAGCCTGTGGGACCGGACTATGACCTGCTGGACCTGAAGGAACTGGAGAAACAGCAGGAGACGGTGATGAACCGGCTGACGCTGGGAAAGGAAACCCTGGCGCTGAGCCTGAACCGGCCGGAAGGCGCGGAAGCCGGAGACGGCTTCACGGTGACCGGAATGGACTGGAAAAAGGCGGAAGGGCAGGAGCAGATCGACACCCTGATCCTCACCGCGGCAGACAGTGAAGACGGGAAGCAGAATACCTGGAGTGTGAACGGCGAGGTGTTCCGCAAGATGAACAAGAGCGGCATCGAACACCTGGTGCTCCGCAGCGGAGACCAGATCGCCGTGATGGAAACGGAAGGCTTCCTGGCCGGATGGAGTTACGACGAGATGAAGAGCCGCGGGACAGCGAACCGGCGGTTTGAATACGAAATCGGCATGAACGGGGATTCCCCGGCAGCCTGGAAGGTCAGCGTGGAGGGACAAACCTACGAACTGACCACGGACGACCACGCGGGCATCTTTATGACGGGAGTATACAGCGGCCCGGCAGAGGCGCTGGACGAACCATATGACCAACTGTTTGCCACAAAGTGAAAGGAGTAGACACGGATGAAAAAGTTATTCGCGATGCTGATGGTCCTGGCCCTGGTGCTGGGCAGCGCGGCAATGGCCGAGGAGCTGTCCTATGACGGACAGGTGGTTGCAGGAGAAACCGTTCCGGTTGCCGCTCCTTTCGGCGGACGGATGGGTGAAGTGAAACTGCGTGCCGGTGATCCGGTGGCCGCGGGCGATACCCTGGCGGAAATCAAAACAACCCTGAACTACGCGCCGGTGGAAGGCACCGTGACCGGCCTGTACGTGGCGGAAGGCGATTCCGTGGCGGACGTGAAGACCCGCTATGGCGCGGTGATGTACATCGAGCCCACCCGGAAATACAAGGTGGAGGCGACCAGCGAGAAAGCCTTCAACAGCAGTGAGAATTACTTTATCCACCTGGGCGAGCGGGTGTATCTGACCTGCGCCTCCGACGGAACCCACGAGGGCACCGGCGTGGTGACCGCCCTGACGGAAACCGGCTACACGGTGGAAGTGACCGGCGGGGAGTTCTACCTGACAGAGAAGGTATATATTTACCGCAATGAGAAGCGGACCAAGGAAAGCCGCATCGGCACGGGCAAGGTGAAGCGCAGCGACCCGGTGAAGGTGGAAACCCAGGGCGAGGGCGGCAGCGTGCTGAAGCTGCATGTGGCCAACGGCGACTTTGTGGAGCGCGGCGAGCTGCTCTTTGAAACCGTGGACGGCATCCTGGACGGCTACTATGCCCCGGACAACACGATCAAGAGCCCGGTGGACGGCGTGATCTACTCCGTGGACAAGAAGCCCGGAGAAACCGCAGCCAAGGGCGACACCCTGATGCAGCTGATCCCCTCCAAGAGCTTCCAGGTGGAGTTCGACGTACAGGAGGCGGACCTGTTCCTGCTGAAGGTGGGCCAGCCCGTGACCATGGAGCTGTACTGGGACAACGCGGCGGAGAAGACCTACAAGGGCGAGATCGTTGCCATCTCCCACATGAACGTGGAACCGGCGGCGAACGCGGAGCAGACATCCACCAAAAAGATATACAAGGCCTACGCTTCCTTTGAAGCGGACGACCGCATCCGCCTGGGCATGAGCATGCAGATCTACCTGACGGACAATACGGAAGACAAAACGGAGGAACCTGAGGAATGAGAACCCTGAACGGCAAGAAACTGATTCTGTGGGCGCTGAGCCTGATCCTGTGCATGACGGCCTGCGCGCCTGCCTTTGCCTCAACCGGAGACCGGGTGCTGCTGCACCGGTCCAACGTGGACGGAGACAGCAATTTATACATCCGGACCGCTTTCCCGTACGGAAACGGGGTATACGTGATTGCCCAGGAGAGCGGCGAGGACAAGATCCTGCGGTATGCAGACGTAAACGCGGAACCGGAGGTCTTTGTGCTGAACCAGGACAAGCTTCGCGGTGAAGACGGCGAAGACGAGGAGGACGAGGCGGAAGACGCGGAAGAAGTGAAAGACGCCGAAGACGCGGACGACGCGGACGACGCCGATGACGCCGGCAGCAGCGCCGACGGCCTGCTGGACGCGGCCGCCCTGCTGGGCGACACAGACGACACGGACGACGCGGACGACGCGAAAGACGCCGGAAACGCGGACGGCCTGCTGGACGGCTTCGGCCTGCTGGATGACGAAGACAGCGGGGAAGAAGAAGCCGGTGAAGGCTATGCATATGTGAACAACTGGTTCACCTGGAACGATGAGCTGTACGGCCTGACGATCAGGGAACAATACAGCAACGGGAAAAACAAGGTCGAGGTGATCCCGCAGCACGCGAAGCTGGAGAACGGCGAAGTGATCCTGGAGGAGGCCGCCGGACTGCCGGAGATGGACCTGAGCTGCCTGATCGTGGATGAGGAAGAGTATCAGTATACAAAGGGCATCGACAAAATCCTCCCGCTGGACGGCAAGCTGGCGATGACCGTATACGGCGAAGGCGCTGAGGTGCTGGAAATCATCGACATGCAGGAAGAAACCAGCACTGAGATCGAACTCGGGGATGACTTCAGCGGCGAGATTGCCGCCGGTCCGGACGGCAGCCTGATAGTGACGCACACGATCTGGTCGGACACCGACGGTACCACCACGGTGAAGGTTAACCGCCTGGACCTGGAAAGCCGGGAAGAGGAAACGCTGATGGAGCTGGCCGGAATGAACGACAGCCGGATCACGCCCTGCTACGACCCGGCGAAGGACACCCTGTACTATATCCTGAACGGGGAAGTGTGGGCGGCGCCGCAGTTTGACGCGGCGCAGGCCGTGGCCGTGAACGACTGCCAGAACACCGGCGACGGCATGTACCTGATGCCGAACGGCTTTTTGCTGATCAGCATGTATAACAGCGTGGAGCTGAAAAACACCGATCCCGCCCAGCGGGGCAGCATCAAACTGCGGATCCGCGACCAGGGCTGGGGCAACTCCATGAGCGAGACCATCTATGACATCAACAACACCCGGGGCGATATCTCCGTGGTGCTGCAGCAGGACTGGAACGCCAAGGTGCTGCAGGAGATGATGAACCGGGACAGCACGGTGGACATCTATGTGCTGCGGTATGACGGGAATGAATTCAGCGCGATGCGCAACCGGGACTACCTGCCGGACCTGAGCGGCAACGAAAAGATCGCCGCGAACGTGGAGCGCATGTACCCTTACGTGCAGGACGCCCTGAAGCAGAACGGCAAGATCATCGCGATTCCCACCGGCTTCACCGGGGAAACCCTGGGCATCAACATGCACATCTGGAAGGAAATCGGCGGCACCGAGGAGGAACTGCCGAAGACCTGGAACCAGTTCTTTGACTGGGTGGAGAAGATGCCGGAACGCCTGGAAGGCCGGGACGTATCGCTGAGCGAAAGCTATACCGACCGCGTGTACTTCCGCGCGGAGATCCTGCAGATCATGCTGAACCAGTATGAAGCATGGATGGAAAGCAAGGGAGACAACAGCTACGCCTTCGCTTCCCCGATGATGTGCGGGCTGCTGGGCCGGCTGAACAACCTGGACTATGACGCGCTGGGCATTGCCGAACACCAGGAAGAAGAGGACCGGGACGAGGAAGACGGCTATCTGTATAACCCGGATGAGGAAGACAAGCGGCCGCTGCTGGAGCTTTACACTTCTCCCGTGATGAACGGCGGAGGCGACTATGAACCGCTGCTGCTGGGCTTTGAGGAAGGGGCGGCACCGGTGATCCCGGTGAGGATCTGCGCGGCGTTTGTGAATCCCTATTCCGAGCATCCCCAGGAAGCCATGGAGTTCCTGGCGATGGCCATGGACAACATGGAAGTGTACTACAGCTACTCTGCTTACGCGGACAAGACCGAGCCGGTCCGGGATCCTTATTTCGAGCAGAACCGCAAGATGTACGAGAAATTTATCGAAAGACTGAAGAAGCAGATTGCCAAGGCGGAGGAAGACAGCGAAGAGAAGCAAGCGCTGGAAGAATCCCTCAAGGCCGAGGAAGAGTACATCAAACAGGAAGAAGAGCACGCGTGGCTCGTTAGCGCGGAGATGATTGAAAACTACCGGAAGTGGAACGCCGGGTACAGGGTGAAGGGCTACAGCTTCTTCAACGACCTGTTCGGCGAAGATCCGAACGACGAGGACTACAACGAGTTCGAAAAGATGTTCTACAGCAACGAGGGCGCGAAAATGGATCCCGCGGAGCTGCTGGGGAAGCTGGACCAGAAGGTCCAGATGATCCGGATGGAGAGAGACTATTAAATAATTCAGAATTCAGAATTAAGAATTAAGAATTATTGGTTACACAATTCAGGCAATGGACAATTTGAAATCTGGAAGACCCTGAGACGACCTGGAAGAGGATTTTTGCGGCAAAAAACAGCGGAACCGACCCTGTTCCGCCCAAAAGGAGGAAGAAAGAATGAAGAATCAGACCCGAAAAAAGGTGATCCTTTGGCTGGCAGCCCTGGTGCTGCTTGTGACTTCCTGCGCGACGGCTTTCGCATCACCGGGGGACCGTACGATCCGGCACGCGTCCTCCGTGGACTGGAATTATAACGAAAGCATCAATTCGGTCTTCCGGATGGGAGACGGTTTCGGCGTCATTGCTTACGAGGATGGAAAACAGAATCTCATGAAATACGCGGACACCGAGTCCGAACCTGAAAAGTATCTTCTCAGAGACAACCACTATTATGATCCGTTTGGCGAAACAGAGGAAACTGAAGAAGCACAGATGACCGGCGAGGCAGCCGAAGGGACTGAACCGGAAGCCGGCGAACCGGCGGATGAAGCGGAAATCCAGTTTGAAGCGAAACCGGAAACCGCGGAACCGGCCGCTGAAGACGGCGCGGCGGCAGAGGAAAAGCAGGAGGACGCCGAAGCGGCGGACGGAGAACAGCCCGCGGTGGAAGGCCTGCTGAGCCTGGACGATATCGACTGGTCAGACGAAGCGCTGAACGATGAATCGGCGCAGTCCGCCTTCCCGGAGGGAGAGTATTATCCCGCGGACGGGGAATTCCCGGAGGGAATGGACTTTCCGTATGAGCACGAAACCTCCTACTATACACAGAACTGGTTTATGTGGAACGGAGAACTCTACGGAATCGCGGTGGGGCAGGACTGGAATCCGACCACCGGAGAACAAAGCGTGGAAGGCGTCAAATTGAAGCATTACAAGCTGGAAGACGGCAAGGCGACCGAGGAGGACGCTGACCTGCCGGAATGGGATTATGATAAAGTATCCGGCGAGGTGGAGAGCTACGGTTCCTTCTACCTGCAAAATGTGTGCACAGCCGGGGATACGCTGATCGGGCAGACCTGGGGAGCGGGCGGCAACGTAATCATGACGGTGGACTTGAAAACCGGAAGCTGCTCGACGATGAACATGTCAATGGATGTAAATGTCATCGCTTTTACAGCCGGGCCGGAAGGCTCTGTACTCCTGGGCATATATGACTGGAATACCCAGAAGGGTTCCATTATCCGCAAGAACCTGTCCGACGGAAAAGAAGAAACCATCAAAGAGTTTGAAAACGGTAGCCAGTCCATGGGTCTTTGCTACGACGCGGAAACGGATACGCTGTATGTGTTCCAGAGCGGCGAACTGTGGAAAGCCCCGATGGCGGACCTGACGAAGCTGGAAGCGGTCAACGACTGCCCGCTGACGGACTGCCATCTGACTGTATTGCCGAAGGGGTTTGTGCTGGCCTGGAACAGCAGCAATATCCTGCTGCGGAACACGGATCCTTCGGTCCGCGGCACCACCATGCTGCATGTGGAGGACAATACCGGCTATAACCAGACCATGTCCGAGACGGTGTTCAGCCTGAACGAGAAACGGGGAGACCTTTCCGTCGTTATCCGCCAGCAGTATGAATGGATGTCGGGAACCAACGTGCTGACGGATATGATGAACAAGGACAGCAGTACGGATATTTACGTGCTGCCGTACGAAGGAACTGATTTCAACGCGCTGAAAAAGCGCGGCTACCTGGCGGACCTGAGCGATAACGCGGAGATTGCTGATTGCGTGAACCGCATGTATCCCTATATCCAGGACGTTATGAAGCAGGACGGGAAGATCATCTGCGTCCCGGTCGGCCTGAGCGGACAGACGATGGGCTTCAATTACAAGGCCTGGTCGAAGATCGGCGGCACCGAAGAGGAACTGCCGAAGACCTGGGATGAGTTCCTGGACTGGCTGGAAAAACTGCCGGAACGCCTTGCGGGAACGGAAGTCAAACTGACCCAAGATGAGTATATGGCGGACTCCATGAGCGGAATGCTCTTCAGCAACATCGTGTATGAATATCAGATCATGAAGGACAGCAAGGGCGAAGAGCTGGTGTTCAATACCCCCCTGCTGAGAAAGCTGCTTGATCGGGTAAACAATTTTGATTTCCGGGCGCTGGGACTGAAATCCTGGACGGAAAACGACGGGGATAATACAGTTTATTACAGTGAAAACGGCGCTGTTCTCAGCCCCTACACAACGTCCCCGATGGGTCAGGAGTATGAAGGCTACGGAGAACCCATGCCCCTGAGCCTGGAGGAGGGGGAGGACCCGATCATTCCCGTGCAGATTTATGTCGCCTGCGTGAATCCGTTCTCCGAGCATGCCGCGGAAGCCAAGGAATTCCTGGCACTGGCCATGGATAACCTGGAGATGATCGCCCGTTATTCCTTCTTCGCGGATCAGACAGAGCCCCTGCGTGACTTCAGCTATGAGCAGCAGAAGAAAATGTACGAGAAATACCGGGATCTTGCGGTGAAAGACGCTGAAAAGGCTGAGGAAGGCGAGGAAAAGATCCAGGCGGAAGCAATCGTGAAAAGCTGGGATGAAGATCTCGAACGGCTGGAAAAGGAATCCTGGCGGCTGAGCCCGGAAAGAATTGAACGTTATCAGAAAATCCTGCCCTTCTGCAAAGTGCTGGATCACGATTTCCAGCGGGAAGTCCAGAACACGATCACAGCACAGGACGCGCAGTTGATGGGAGGGGAAGAAGATGATAATATTAACATCGAGAACTTCCTCAACCTTATGGACCAGAAAATGCAAATGATCCGTGATGAAGGGAAATGATTCCTTTTGTATAAGAAATTTCGACTGGCGTGGCCGTTCCTGCTGCCGGGACTGGCGGGACTGCTGATCTTCTACGGCATCCCGTTTGTGGGCGGAATCTGGTACAGCGTGACAGACGGAAAAGTTCAGAACGCGTTTGTAGGGCTGGAGAATTATATCTCCGTATGGAACAACACCATGTTCCAGATGGGCCTGAAAAACACCATGGAGCTTTCCCTGATCTGCGCGCCGCTCCTGTTCCTGCTCTCCTTTGTGCTGGCAGCGGGACTGCACCGCATCCGTCCGGCCGGCGGGTTCTTCCGCTCCGGCGTGCTGCTGCCCTACCTGATGCCCTCTTCGGCCATCCTGCTGATCTGGCTGATCTGGTTCGATTTCCGCGGACCGGTGAACCGCCTGCTGGTGGCGCTGGGGGGAACGCGGGTGGACTGGCTTGTCGGACCGGAAGCCCGGCTTCCGGTTATCCTGCTGTTCCTGTGGAAAAACCTGGGCTTCTGCGTGGTCATCTTTATGTCCGCACTGCAGTCCATTCCGGAATCGCTGTATGAGTATGCGACGCTGGAAGGCGCTTCCTTCATGAAGCAGACCTTCCGGATCACGCTGCCGCTGGCGATTCCTTCCGCGTTCCTGGTGGCGATCCTGTCCTTTGTGAACGCGTTCAGGATTTTCAAGGAAGTGTATTTCATTGCCGGCGCCTATCCGAACGAGCCGCTTTTGTATACGCTGCAGAACTACATGAGCAATATGTACAACCAACTGAGCTACCAGAACGTGACAACGGCCGCCTATATCTTTGCCGTGATCGTGTTCCTGCTCTTCGGCGTGCTCTTCCTGAGCCAGCGGTCGGCGCTGAAGCGGCTGAACGGAGGCGATTGAAAAGATGAGAAATCCTAAAAGCCTCCGGATCTGGCTGGCGCGGATTGCCCTGACGCTGTTCGCAGTGATTATCCTGCTGCCGATGGTGCAGACCTTCCTGTATTCCTTCTCCTCCATTCCGGAGATGCAGGGACTGATGGGGCAGCGAGGCAAACGAACTGAAACCTGGATGGACCTGCACCTGTCTCCCCACCAGATTTCCCTGGGGCAATATGAACAGGTCCTGGTGAAGGATGACGAAATCCTGCATTTCTTCACCAACTCCGTGATCTATGCGGCGGCGATCCTGCTGGGGCAGGCGTTTGTGATCCCGGCCATGGCCTTCGGGCTGAGCAAATTCAAATTCCGCGGACGGGAAACGCTGTTCTTCATGATCGTGATGCTGATGCTGCTGCCTTTCCAGGTGACCATGGTGCCGAACGTGCTGACGCTCCGCTTTATGGGACTGCTGGAAACGGTCTGGGCAGTGATCCTGCCGATGCTGTTTGCCCCGTTCTTCATTTTCCTGCTGCGGCAGTATATGATTGCCCTGCCGGATGAGCTGTTGGAGGCCTCCTCCATAGACGGAGCCGGACCCTTCCGCTCCTTCCTGTGGATTGTGCTGCCGGTGTGCCGGCCGGTGCTGGGCGCGGCGGCGGCGCTCTCCTTCGCGGAGAGCTGGAACCTGGTGGAACAGCCGCTGACATACCTGAGCAAAAGCGAAATGCTGATGCCGCTGTCCACCCGGTTTAACCAGATGATGGCCGGCAGCAACGGCTACGAGTTTGCCGGCGCGGCGCTGTACATCCTGCCCGCATTGCTGATTTACCTGTTCTTCCAGGAGGATATCCTGGCCGGGATTCAGCTGACGGAAATGAAATAAGAGGCTAGCCTGAGCGGCGGAAAGGTCTGATAAGGATATGACACTCAAAAAATTCGCTTTGCGGGGAATGATCGTCCTGGCGGCAGTGATTGCGCTGTGCGTGCTGTTTTCCGGCACTTTCCGGACCCTGACCACACCGAAGGTGACCCTGGAGCACTCGAAAAACGGAAAGATGGAGTCCTCGACCGTACTGATGGGCAAGGTGGTTTTTCCGGAGGAAGAGGAAATGAACATCCAGGTTCCGGAAGAACTGAGCCTGACTGTGCGGCGGCTGTATGTGACGCCCGGCCAGCAGATCTCCAAGGGAGACAGGATGATCGCCGCGGAGGTTACGGACGGGAACAAGAAACTGCTTGAACTGCAGGCGCAGTATGTGAAGGTCCGGGATACGCTGGACAACTGGGACCGGAAACACGGGGACATCCGGCTGACCCGCAACGAGGAAGCCTGGATAGACGCCTATAACGCCGCCCGGGAAGCGGAAGACAAGGAGCTGGAGCTCCGGCACGCCCTGATGGCAAACCTGGGCCTGAAGAGCACGAGCGACCTGAACGAGACCACGGTCAAAAAGTTTCTGAAAACCCTGAAGCAGAAGGCTAGCCAGCAGGCGATCATTGAGCAGTATAACAACTGGATGATGGCCAAAAACGCGATGACGGAGGCCCAGAAGAAGCTGAAGGGCCTGGACCGGTACGCGGTGGAGGATTCGGTATGGACCACCCTGCAGGAGAAGAACGATAAGATTAAAGAAAAGGCCGAGATCGAGGACAAGATGATGGCGATCCGGCAGCTGCAGAAACAGGTATCGGAGATTGCCGCGCCCCACGACGGCTATGTGATCGAGGTGAAGGTGCAGAAGGACGGGGTGCTGAGCAGCGGCGAGGCGGAACTGTTCCTGATCTCCCCGGAGGACAAAGGCCCCGTGCTGCGCGCGGAACTGACGGATAAGAAAAATACCGTGCAGAAGGGCGCGGTGGTTTCCATTCCCGTTGATCAATGGATGCGCGTGGAAAGCAAAGTGACTGCCACAGGCCTGACAAAAACAGGCGTTCCCTACGCGGATATCAAAATACCGGACGACCTGAGCTACCGCGTGAGCAACCTGTTCAAGGACAGCGATGAAATCAAGATGAAAGCCACTGTCCGCGCCAAGGAAAACACCACCCTGATTCCGGTGGCCGCGGTGCGCGGCAGCGGCGAAAACCGCTATGTATTTGTCGGTGAAATGCAGCAGTCCCTGTTCGGCGATACCCGCTACAAAGTGAAAACGGTGGAGTTCAGGGTGCTGGGCGAGAATGACAAGTATGTCTCGACAGACAGCGGTGAGCTGAGCTACGATTCCAGGCCTATCCTGTATATGGAGGATCGGGAAATTCAGGAAGGCTCTGTTGTAATGGCACGTGAGGGTAAGGAGTAAGCAGGAATGGAACGAAAATTCCGGTTTTCATTTCTATTGCTGGCGGGTATCCTGCTGCTGGGCGCGGGTCTGATCGGCCTGACCACAGTGCCGGATGTAATGCAGTATGCCTTCCTGCCGTCGTCTGTGAGCCCCACGGAGACTGCCCTGCCGGCGGAAACAGCGGAGGAGGATCTGCAAGCCACCGCGGAACCGGCGAAAAAGAAACCCGAAGTATCCACGACGCCCCTGCTTGACCTGTATAAGAAAGCTGCGGAAAGCATGGGGGAGTTATTCCCCAGCCTGACAATGCACAGCGTGAAGGCCGGTGAGGCGATTTCGATTCACGATTCGGACAAGCGGCAGGAAGGCATTTACCTGTACGCGATCGGACCGCACTGGAACGAGGTCTATTATCCCTATGTCCGGAAAGGTCGGCTCCTTGGCACCGCAGACGCGGAAGCCGCGTCCGAAGTGGTGGTGCTGGACGAAAAAACCGCTGTGAAACTGTTCCAGGATGTGAATCCTGTGGATCAGCCTGTGGCCTGGGGAGAGAAACGGCTGGAGGTGGCGGGCGTAGCCCCGCACAGCCGCAGGCTCGGCGAGCACGGAGAATTTGCGGCCTGGGTTCCGCTGGACCTGGTGAAGGACGCGGACCTGCTGGTGCTGTCCGCACCGGCGGGTACGGGCGATATGTTCCCCGCGTTTAAAAGATACGCGGAGAACGCGATCGGCACAGGCACGGCGATCAACCTGGTGCAGGAAAAGTTCCGGGCGCTGATGCCGCTGCTGCTGGTCTTCGTGATTGCGGCCATCTGGTTTATGAAGCGCTGGATCCGCTGGCTGGCCGGGTATATCCGCATCCAGGCAGAAAAGGTGAAGGCGGAAAGCAAACGGCGCTATATTATGAAGCTTCTGCCGTATGCGGCCGGGCAGATCCTGCCGGTGATCCTGCTGATCGCGGCGACGATCGCGGCCTGCTTCCTCGTGGCTGTTGTGGCGCTCCGGCCGATGCTGATTTTCCCGGAATGGATTCCGGAAACGCTGGGTGAATATGAACCCTGGATTCAGAGATTCTGGCAGCTGGTGGGCGTATCGGCCCAGCCGGTGACCCTGAAGACGCCGGAACTGGCGGAAGTACAGTTCTGGAGCAGCCTGGTCCTGTGGGGAACATTTGTGGTGCTGCTGCGGGCCGCGAAGCAGACGCTGATGGGAATGTTCCGTCATCGCTGAGGCGAGGAAAATGTTGCGATCGCCGTTACCAAAATTCCGTTCGCATATACTCCGGAATTTTGACGGCTGTAGCATGGCATCTGTATTCCAAATCAAAGATTTGGACAGATGCTCAACAATGAAGAATGAAAAATGGCGGAGGAAACACTTTCCGGATGGAAAGTGTTTCTTTTGAATTATGTTATTGTGAAATCTTTTTCCAAAATGCGATATTATTTTTCTTTTTCCGGTCTAATAAGGTACAGGAGGTGAGCGAAGGATGAGCAATGTGACGGGCCCGGACAATGCTCAGGATCGCAGCCGGAGACTGGAGGAACTGGTGGACCGGTATCAGGAACAGGTGACGCGGATGTGTTTCCTGTATCTGTGTGACAAGACAATGGCGGAAGACGCCGTGCAGGAAACCTTCCTGAAGGTCTACCGGTCCATGGATACGTTCCGCGGCGAATCCGGCGAGAAGACCTGGATCATGAAAATCGCCATCAGAACGTGCTACGACATGAACCACTCCGGATGGTTCCGGGTGATCAACCGGCATGTAACGCCGGACATGGTGCCGGAGGCGGCAGTTCCCTTTGAGGAGAGCGACGACGAACTGATGAACGCCGTGGTCCGCCTGCCGATCCGGCTTCGCGAGGTGATCCTCCTGTATTACTATCAGCACCTGAATGTGAATGAAGTGGCCGAAGCGCTCGGCATCTCCCCGTCTTCCGTTTCCGGAAGGCTGAAACGGGGACGGGAAAAGCTGAAAGCGATGATGGAAGGGAGTGAGTTCGATGAGTAAAAGATATACGAAAGACACTTTCTCTGAATCCCTTGACCGTCGGCTTTCCGGCTTCCGGGCGGACCCGTGGCTAGTCCGGCGCGTGATCGGCGCGGAAAAAGGAGAGAAACCAATGAAAAAGAAAATATCTGCTGCTACAGTGGTAATTGTTATCCTCCTGGTCCTGGCAATGGCCGGGGCTGTGGCTGCCGCAAACTGGACGGTGATCAGCCGCTTTTTCGGGACCGGCTGGTACTACAATGAAGAAGCGATCGAAGAACCGCTGATAACTGAATACGATCTGAAAACCGTGCGGGTCCAGGCTACGGAAGCTTACTGGGCGGAGGACGGGGTGTCCGTTGTGTTCAAGGTGGAATGCACCGACCCGAACTGCCTGCCGTATTATGAAGAAGGGGAACATCCGGAACAGATTGAGTATAACGGAGAAAGCGTGACGCAGGACGAACTGCGGGGAGACAAGGAACTGATCTCGTGCGAGATCTGGAACCCGGGAGGCGATTCCTGGACATGGTATGATTACAGCGATGACGGGCTGTTTATTATCGCAACTGCCGCGCAATACAATACGGAAAGCATAAAGTCGGGAGGCACAATGAAGTTCCAGTGTTCGTGCTGGAATCTGCAGACCGGGGAGAGTGAAGACGGCGTCATTACCGTAACGCTGCCGCCGCTGGAAATGCAGGAAGGTTATTTCTACGGAAAGGAATAGAAGAGAGAAATTCAGAATTCAGAATTCAGAATTCAGAATGGCGGAGTGGATACTGAGGGGATACCGGATAAAGGGGGACGGTAGACCAGAGAAAAATAATTTTTCAGGGATTCTATATTTCTGCCCTTCCGGACAGTCTATACAGGTACAGGAGGTGAACGGCGCTTGAGCGAGAAGATGAACCCGGAATCCGTTCCGGGGATAGCTCCGGATTTTACCAGGCTGGTGAAGCAGTACCAGGCGGCTGTTCTCCGCGTATGCTATCTGTACCTGTGTGACCGGTCGCAGGCAGAGGATGCGGTGCAGGAAACCTTCCTGAAGGTATACAGGAATCTGGATTCCTTCCGGGGAGAAAGCAGCGAAAAGACCTGGATCATGAAGATTGCCATGCGTGTGTGCTATGACATGAATCACGCAAACTGGTACCGGGTGATGAACCGCCGGGTGACGCCTGAAATGCTGCCGGAAGCGTCCGTGCCGTTTGAGGAAAAGGACAGCATGCTGACCCTTGCGGTGATGCAGCTGCCGATCCGGCTGCGCGAAGTGATCCTCCTGCACTATTACCAGGGACTGAACGTGAACGAGACCGCGGAGGTGCTGGGCATCTCCCAGCCGTCCGTTTCCAACAGACTGAAACGGGGCCGGGAAAGACTGCGGGAAGCGCTGGAAGGGAGGGAGCTCGATGAGTAACAGGATGAGTCAGAGAGAGTTTTCCGAATCCCTGGACAAGCGGCTTTCCGGACTGCAGGAGGTTCCATGGCTCGAGGCGAAGGTCCTTGCGAAAGCGGAAGGAGAAAAGCCTGTGAAAAAGAAATTATCTGCCGCCACGATCGTGATTGTTGTCCTCCTGGTCCTGGCAATGGCCGGGGCTGTGGCTGCAGCCCTGAATTCCTGGGGCGTGGTCGATTTTGCCGGGAACCGCGCATGGACCTATGTTCCCGAAACCGCGCAGGAGAGCATCAGCAAAGAGGAACAGACCTTTGAGACAGATTTCGTGAAATGCACTGTGCAGGAATCCTATTACGACGGGAAAATCCTGCGGGCGGCATTCCTGATCGAACCGAAGGATAAAACGCTGCTGATCCATTCGGGCGATGATTTCGAAGACCCGTTCTCTGACGATATTGATGAAACCATCGCCCAGTATGCGCAGGAACACTTTGACGGAAGCATGGCGGTAGTCTGGATCTTCCCGCAGGTGGATTCTGAAAACGGCGAGGGAGACTGCAGACACAACGAGGACGGATCCATTGTCCTGTATATGGAAGACTGCCTGAAGGAGGAACAGCCGGAACTGACGGAGATTCCCCTGGAGGTGGGATATGCCCCTGTGACAGACGGAGAACGGGCGGCGGAAAGAGCGCCCATGACGCTGAAGGTTCAGGCGGTGGAATCCGAACTGTATGTGTGCGAGGATCCGCTGGATTTCCCGGAAGCGGGCGTGCAGGTGACCAAGGCCGCGCTGACCGTGACGCCGCTGGAAATCCGGGTGGAGCTGGACTATACCGTGACCGACCTGGAGAAGTACAACGCGACAGAAGACGGCCTGTGGTTTGAGTTTGTGAACCCGAAGAGCACGGCAACGGATTACTTTGGCCAGACGTTTGAAAGCGGAATGGCCGGAGGCGGCTCCGTCTCCTGCCTGGACGTCCGGGAGGACGAACAGGGTGAAGATGAGGAGGAGTATAGTCAGCCGGCAAAGCTGGGTTCGCGCTACCGCCAGATTGATACGCTGGGCCTGAACGCCTTAAGCGATGAATATACGCTCCGGGCCTATAACTGCTGGGAGAAGAACCGGCATGAAACCGTGTCGTTCCGGGTGAAGAAGGTGAAATAAAAAACCGCCATTCCGGCCGGAACGGGGAAGATTGCTTACGGGAGAAAAGCGAAGGCTTTTCTTCCGTTTTTTCCGTACTTGTATTTTATGTATACAATCTTTATAATGACTATGTAAGAATTCTACCGCAAGAGCACAACCGAAAAGTAACGGAAGAGGGCGAACCTGTATGAAACGCATGAAAGCGATCATCGCCGCGACGCTGGTTCTGGTCCTGCTGTGCGGGACGGCGATCGGAGAGACATGGAAGGCGGCAGAGGAAGATCTGCCCCTGTTCGAGTCGCTTTTTGAGAAGCTGGAAACGGAAGAACGGGAAAAGATCAAGGCGGATCCGGAGGAGCTGGATTATATCCTGGAGATGATCCACCTGAAGAGCGCGGAGGAATACCAGGTAGGCCGCGCCATTGTGGATCACTGGTACGGATCCGTGCGAAACGCCAATTACCGTCGATTCGCTTACCGGGGAGAGGAAAAGGCTGTTCCGCTGGAACGGAGCGGACTGGACTTCAGCGGAAAGCACGCTTTTGTGGTGCTGGGCTTCCAGCTGCAGGACGGAGAGATGACCGAGGAGCTGATAGGACGGTGCGAAGCGGCTGCCGCGGCGGCCCGGTCCTTCCCGGAATCGACGCTGATCTGCACCGGCGGCGCCACAGGCCCGAACAACTGGGAAAACCACACCGAAGCCGATAAAATGAAGATGTTCCTGGCGCGGGACCGCCATATCGACGCGGACCGGATCCTGACGGACCCGGCCGCCATGACCACGCTGGAAAACGCGGAAAAGGTGTTCCAGGTCCTGAAGAAGGAAGATATTCATAAGATCACGCTGATCACCTCCGATTACCACCAGATGTGGGCGCAGATGCTGTTCAACGCCGTGGCGGCAATATGGAAAGCCCGGACAGGGTTTGAGGTCACCATTGTGGGCAACTACAGCAGCATTGTACGGCCGGACGGCGTCAGGAGAAACAGCGGCGCGGGCCTGGGGCAGCTGCGGACGATGCTGAGAGAGGGAATTGAGGTTGAGCCGTAAGGCTCAACAATGAAAAATGAAGAATGAAAAATGAAGAATGGCGGAGGAAACACTTTCCGGAAAGGAAAGTGTTTCTTTAGTTGACAAAAACCCCGTTCCTCTGTCAACTGTTGCGGAGTGCTCTTTTCATATGATTGATTTCTTTGTAAAATTATTTTAATGGGAATACGTTTTTTTGGCCTTCCTTTCAGTCTGTATAGATGTAGGAGGTGAAAGACACATGGACTTTGTTTCGGATCCTGAAAAATCCGTGGATCGCGATCAGAGATTTGTCAGCCTGGTGGACCGGTATCAGGAGCCGTTGCTTCGGATGTGCTGCCTTTACCTTTGCGATCAGTCGCTGGCCGAAGACGCCGTACAGGAAACATTTCTGAAAGTATACCGGTCTATGGAGCAGTTCCGGGGAGAAAGCAGCGAGAAGACATGGATCATGAGAATTGCCATGCATGTCTGTTATGACATCAATCATACAAGCTGGTTCCGGAATATGAACCGGAAGCTGACGCCGGAAATGCTGGCCGATGAGACGGCGGCTGTTCAGCCTGATGAGTACGATCTGGAGCTTGCGGCGGCGGTTATGAAGCTGCCGCGGAAGCTTCGGGAAGTGATCCTTTTGTACTACTATCAGGGAATGAAAGCAAATGAGATTGCAGAAGCATTGAATCTTGCCGGCTCCTCTGTATCGGGAAGACTGGTACGGGGACGGGAAAAACTCAAGGCAATGCTGGAGGGAAGTGAATTTGATGAGTAAAAGAATCAACCCGGAAGTGTTCCGGGAATCCGTGAATCGTACATGTTCCGGCGTCAGGGCCAATCCTTTCCTGGCCGGACGTATTATGGCTGAGGAAAAGGAAGAAAAAGGTACGGGCCGGAAAATTTCCATCCGGTTTGTGACGATCCTGTCCATCCTGGTTCTGACAGCCGTGGCGGCCTATGCCGCAATCGGGCTCGTTTACAGTCCGGTGTGGGATGGAGAAGAAGTACGGCAATTTGGCATGCCTGAGATTTATGCGGAAAAACCGGAAATTCATTCCAGGGAACTCGATGATATTATGTGGGAACTGTTAGACACTGTCGGGGATGATGAATACGCGGAAGTCTGGTATGAATACAGCCTGGACGGAGAGAATACAACGAGAATGGTTCGCACCCATGAAAAGAAAAAGGTTTTCGAAACCTATGATGAATTCCGGCAGTATATGATGAATGTTGATTATTTGACGATGCCTTCCTGGTTCCCGGAGGAAACAGAATATTTCTACGCGGAAGCTGTGATGGGGCTGAAGGCTGACAGCGGCGAGGAAGGCAGCTTCCTCTGGCAGGGTTTTGATGAAGAGAATGAGAAGGCACACCTGATCGAGGAACGGATGGAAGGACAGGTGCATTTCCGCCGGTACAGCTTTGATGAAGCCGATACGATCGTGAAAGGTTATATGATTGACGCCTGGCTGAATGACGGAGAACGGATCCTGATCCATTCCGACCTGGAAACCGATACTTTCTACGGGATTCCGGAGGACGGCGAAGTCAGGAAGGTGGCGGCGCCGGGAATGAACAGCGGGATCCTGATAACCGTACCGGAACCTGAATGGCCAAGAACCAATGAGCTGCTCATGATGAGGGATCTGGACGCGAAGACGCTCTTCGGAACAGAAGATGAGGTAGCGGAAGTTGTGACAGTAGCGGAAGAAGTGCTTGGCCCGGAAGTGATGATGAAACTGTTTGGGGCAGAGACGGAACCGTGATAAACGAAGCGCAGGCAGTGAATGCTGCCCGCGCTTCGTTTTACTGAAAACTTAAAAATGAAAACTTAAGACTTAAAAATGGCGGAGGGAGCTGTCTCAAAATGATCTGAAAAGATCATAAGAGGCAGCTCCTCTTAATTTGCTCAAAAACCATCAATCGTCCGGGATACAGCGACGCAGTAAACACAGATGCCATTTTTTTGTATATTTCTTT
>Ga0256405_10002488_pt1 | contig 42051 bp, 47 predicted proteins | sample RumenRJG_02DNA_FD_189096 | JGI IMG/M metagenome (GOLD analysis project Ga0256405, IMG submission 189096) | Bovine rumen microbial communities from Lethbridge, Alberta, Canada - RJG_02 | ecosystem: Host-associated > Mammals > Digestive system > Stomach > Rumen | place: Canada: Alberta... | reverse complement strand
TTTCAAAGACCGTAACAGGATAGCCTTTGGCCGCCAGATAATAGGCGCAGCTCAGACCCGCGGGGCCCGCGCCGATGACGGCGATTTTCTCGGGATAGGGTTTGCCCAGTTGGTTGATCATGGGCGGAACATAACGGGTGGCGCTGTTGAGCTCCCGCTCCGCAATAAACTTCTTGATCTCGTCAATTGCCACGGGGGCGTCCATCTCGCCGCGTGTGCAGGCCTCCTCGCACTTCTTGTTGCAGATCCGGCCGCAGACCGCCGGGAAAGGGATCTCTTTCTTGATAAGCTCCAGCGCCTCACCGTAACGGCCCTGGGCGGCCAGTCTGATGTAGCCCTGCACCGGTACATGGGCAGGACATGCCGCCTTACAGGGGGCCGTGCCCTCCGGCATGACGTCGGTGCGGTTAGAACGGAAGTCTGGGTTGTAGCGCTTGCTGCTCCAGAGAGTGTTGCGCGCCGTCTCCTCCGGCCGCTCCTCGTTGGCCGGACGGGGACACAGCTTCTGTCCCAACTTGACCGCGTTGAGCTGGCAGTTTTCCACACACTGACCGCAGGCCACACACTTGTCCTTGTCCACCCGGGCGACGTAGTTGGTGCGGATGGCATCGGGGGTGCGAAAGTACTCCGCGATGCGCAGGGCAAAGCAGGAGCAGCCGCAGCAGTTGCAGATGGCAGTGGTGTCGTCATAGCCCGGGGTCACGTTCAGCTCGTGCACCAGTCCGTTGTCCTCGGCGCGCCTGAGGATCTCGTAGGCCTCCTCCTTGCTGATCAGGCGATGCGCGCCGGTCTCGGAATAGTTCTTGGCGTTGTCGTTGAGGTACATGCACATGTCCTCTTCCAGGTGGCCGCAGCCCTCGCCCATCAGTCTGCGGGCCCGTCGGCAGGAGCAGGGACCCACCGAGACGGCCCAGGCGTCCTCAATGAGCTTGTGCACCTCGTCGTAGCTTGCTTTGCGGGAATTGTTCTCGATGGCACTCTGCACCGGGATGACGCGCATCAGGTTCATGCCAACGTCCATAAAAGGCGCCAGCATGGACACCCGTTCGCGGGTATAGCGTTCAAAGCACTCGCCCAGCACGGGATACTTGTCGCACTGCTCCCGGTTGGAGAGCACGCCCTCCATAATTCCCGGCACCCAGATGGGGTAGTACCAGCAGAGTCTGCCATCCACCATGCGGCTGCGGATGACGCCAGCGATCTTGAGCTTATCCAGCTGCTGCTGCGTAAACGCCAAATCCTTCTTGGCGCGAAGGGCGATCTCCTCTGCCGTGCGGTTGGCCTCCAGGCGCATGTGCATCATGATCTGGCACATGTCGTCATCCACAATGGGCTCCAGCAGCTTATATTCCGGGTCGCCGTAAGTGATGCCTGTGTATGTCAGGCTTTCCAGACTGATCTTGGTCGCCAGTTTTAAAATGTTTGGTCTGTGCGCCATGTTTTCCTCCCTTCTGTCACACGGGCCGAGAGCGGCAAGCCCCGGCCCTGAATGGATTAAAAGAATTCTCCCGGAATCTCTATCGTGAGGTCGCTGGTGGGGAAGCTGCAGCAGGGATGAATGTATCCGTAATGAACATCCGCCCAACGGCGCATTTCATTCTCCTGTGGGATGAACACAGTGCCCACAAGCAGGCGGGAGCGGCACCAGCCACATTCGCCCGCGCGGCAGCGTGACGGCGCTTTGATCCCGGCACGCTCAATGGCCACCAATACGGGCTCGTCCGCATTGGCGGGAATGCTGCATTCCTGCGGGCCCTGACGTACCGTGATCGTAAACTGTTTACCCTTGACTTCCTGAGGATAGCCCTCGCACTCCCAGGGGGTCTTGGTCACGTCGATGAGCTTGCGGCGGAACAGGCGCTCCGGCAGGCCCAGCTTTTCAATCTCCGGCTTTAAGAACTTATACATGGCCTCCGGCCCGCAGAGGAATACGGAGTATTCTTCCGGGGCGTACTTTCCGATCAGCTCAGCCGTGATAAAGCCATGCTCAAAGCCCTCCTTTTCCTCGTCGGAGAGCACATGAACGACCTTGAACTTTGGGCAGACGCGGGCAATCTCGTCCAGCTCTCCGCGGAACAGGATATCCGCTTCCGTGCGGGAGCCGTAGAGCAGCGTCAGCTCAAAATCCTCGATCCCGTCGCAAATCGCTCTGGCCATGGAGAGGAAGGGCGTGATGCCGGAACCGCCTGCCAGACCGATGACCTGCTTTTTATCCCGCAGATCCTCATAGTAGAAGAAGCCCTGTGGAGCGGAAGCAATGATTCTGTCGCCGATCTTCTTTTCACTCAGCAGCCGATCAGCCACGAAGCCGCCGGGATTGGCGCGCACCGTGATCGCGTATTTACCCGATAAGGCCTCCTTGGGGGAGGAGCAAAGGGAGTAGGAGCGCGTGACAAGACTGCCGTCCATAGGGAGCTTCAAAGAGATATACTGTCCGGCACGGAAATAGGGCAGGGGCTTGCCGTTAACGCCTTTGAGCACAAAGGTCTTGGCGGCATTCCGCTCGATGATGCTCTCAATCTCCAGCTCCAGGAAATCCGGGTGAAGGGCTTTCGCGTTCTCGTTGACCGGGAACACGCCGCTGATTTCCTTGGCTGGCGCAGCTTGGATCGCTTTTTCGCGGACCTTGCTCATGTTTTTAAACTTGAGCATGTCGAATTTGCCGATCAGGCCGACTTTTACATTCAGATCAGACATTATTTGTTCCCTCCTTCCCACTCTTTCAGATCTTTGAGGGCATTTGCCGCCATCAACTGGCCACAGATGATGGTGGCGGAATAACCGTCGCCGCGCGGACCGGCCGCACCGATGGGGCGCAGGCCTTTGATGGGATAATCTGCTCCCAGCATCATCATGCGAGCCATCATGCCGTCCCAGTCTCTCGTCTCATAGCCGTAAACGGACCCCTCGGGCACACCCAGGAAGCGGGCAAAGGTCCAGGGTGAGGCGATTTCCATCTCTTCGATGTGGCCGACCAGGTCAATACCGGTCTTGTCTTTGAGGTTTTTGAGGATCTTTTTAGCGAAGTCTGTCTTGAATTTGAAGTAGTCTGCCTGCTTCAGTTCGCCCCATTCATCCGGCGCGCCAAAGGTGGTGAAGGAGCAGACACAGGTGCCCTCAGGCGAAAACTCAGGATTCGCGATGTTGTAGCAGAGGAAGATAGAGTACTCATTGGATTTAGTACCCTTGAGGATGTTCTGATACTCCACGGCCGAGTCTGCTGTGCCTGAGAGGAAGATACTATAGTCCTTGATCCCCAGCTCCTCGGGAGACACATCCAGGCAGAAGTATGCCGTGAACATGCGGCCGCCCATGATGCGTCCGCGAGCGGCGGAGAGCTTCTTCTCGCGCTCGGGGATCAGTTCCTTCGGCATCATCTTTCCGTAGATGATATCCGGGTTGATGTTGGCCAGCACGTAATTGCACTCGATGTCGCCCAGGTTTGTGCGTACGCCGCAGAGCCTGCCACCGTTAAAGAGGAATTCCTCCGCGCGGCAGTTGAACCAGACATCGCCTCCCAGTTCCCGGAAGCGCTCCACCATGGCGGTGGACAACTGATGGGAGGTATGAGCCGGGATATAGGCGCTGCGGGAGATGTACTTATGCACCATGGCTGCATAGTGGATAAAGGCCAGATGCTCCATGTCCACGCCCAGATAGCTCCAGTAGGTGGACAGAATGTCCTGACATTTCTGGGGCAGCTTCAGCGCGTCAAACACCTTTTTCGTGCTGTAAGCGCCGGTGCGGAGCATGTTGGGATAATCCGCCTGCAGCACCTTGGAGTCCGCGTGACCCTTGGAGGCTGTGATGTAGGCGATGCCGTCCAGCACCTCCTGGAACAGGTCAAAGAGCGTCGTCATTTTCTCCCGGGAGCCGGGTACATACTCCTCCATCTTGTTGATGAAGTTTTCGATTCCCGAGGGCATAGTCACATCCATGGGACTGCCATCGGAATACTTGGATACGATGCGGAAACAGTCTTTACACTCATACCAGTCCAGTTTTACGCCGTATCCGTCCAGAATGTTGCGAACATCGCCGGGGTTGTCCTCAGGACCGAAGTCGCACAGCTCGTGCAGAGAGGGCTCAATCTCAAAGCGTCCGCGTACAAAGCTCGTCGCCGCACCACCCGGCACATTGTGCTTTTCAATCAGCAGAGTCTTCCTGCCGGCGAGCTGACATTGCAGGGCCGCAGACAAACCGGCGTTGCCAGCGCCTACGACCACAACATCATATTTGGGCATTCGTCATTCCTCCTTCGTTGATAATTCACTCGGCTTGTTGGTGGTTATACCAGCTTATGAATATTTTAACACAGCGCGTCCTCTCATTCAATTGCCTGCCCAGCCTCCGGATTACAAAAATGAGAGAAAAAACTTGGTGAAAATAACGAAAGCACCGGCAAACCGGTGCTTTCATGGCATTATTTATCTTGTTTGTATTTTCTCTCCAGCACATTCACACCCTGGGCAAGGATCCGCTCCACACAGTTTGCAGCTGCATCTTCATCCTTTGCTTCGATATGATCAAGCAGCTCCTTGTGCATGGCAGCAGCCTCTTGAAGATCCACGGCCTGGAGGCTGTAATGCCGTGTGATCAACACCATCAGTACCGGCTCGAAAGCGCGGAACATCATGGCGAAAATACTGTTTCCCGACGCCTGTGTCAGCATGTAATGATATCTGTAAATGAGCTGCGGGACGCCCGCGTTTTCTGTAGCCAGGCGATCGGCGATCTCCCGCATTTCTCTGAGCGTGCTCTCATAGATGTTGGTGCAGGCTCTGCGGGCGCTTTCAACTTCGACCCAGCGGCGGATGTCCATCAAATCGTGAAACAGGGGCTCGTCCAGCTCTTCTGAGCCATAGGTCATAATTGCGGACAATGACTGCGGGGTAGGTTTTTTGCGATAATCGGCAACCTGTGTACCTCTGCGCGGCAGAACATATACGAAGCCGTCTCTTTCCAATTGAAGAACTGCGTGGTGAAGGGAACTGCGGCTGACGCCCATCTGCTCGGCAATATCTCTTTCAGCGGGAAACCAGTCGCCGGGCTTCCGCTCGCCAGAGAGTATTTTCCCAAGAAGACTTTTATAGATAGTATCTGTAAGTGATGTCGCTCCGATTTTTTCAAATTCCATATAGTACTCCCGAAATGTTTCACTCTTGCAGAAATAACGCTCGATAAACCTCGCATATTGGGATCGCACGCTACCCGTCTCCGCCATGATAGGAAGATCGCCTTGTTTAGTAAGATATAAGGATTGGAGCCTCAGTTTATCCAACAAGAAGAATAGCGCAGATTTCAACAAATCGCAAGTGTTATGCTATTTCTATTGAAAAAGGTTTTCATACTAGTCTCCCATAAAACGCTATAAAAGCGTTTTGTAGCGCCGAAGGCGCGTCGGAGACTGCATGAGACGTGTTTTGTGCCCTGAGGCACAAAACTGGCAGCGCGTTTTACGCGATGCCTTTCCAATAAAATGAAGCATTTTATTGGAAAACAGTATCAAGAGCGCGACAAGCGGGAGCGACGAATCGCTCCCGCTTGTGCTTTAGCCTCAGCCCAGGCGAAAGCGGCAGCGGAAATAGAACTCTGGTCAAGCTTCTACTGGGCCTACTGCCGGACGATCAGTCCCAACCTGCAGGATGATTTGTTAAGCAGAGATTGTCAAGGCTTTCGAGGCCCGACACGCGCATAGTATAGCATAGGATTATGAATGTAATGGTCTGCTTTGCTAACAAAAGTCGTTCAAGAGAGATTATTGGTTGCTTGCCAGGCTTCACCCATACAGGCGAGGTGCAGACCCTCCTTCCCGGTGTTGCCCATGATGTCGCGCAAATCCAGAAGCAAGGCTTTGCGAAGATAGCGTTCGGCATCTTCTTTTAATCCGTTCTGGGCCGCAAAGAGCGCGTGACTGGCGAAGCTCAGCGTGGAATCGTGCAGGCAGATCGGCTCGAAGTCCTTCCAGGCCAGCAGCTTTTCCTCTTGGGTGAACAGCTCGGGAAGCCGTGTCATCAAAAGCAGCACATCAGCCTGCTTGACCACCCGGTAGCGCTGGAGACGGTCAAAGCACACGGCATGATAGCTGGCCTCGTCGGTGGGCTTGATTGTTGACAGGTCAACCGGCTCCAGCAGATGGAAGGTATCATCCGTAGTCAGATGGCCTGTCTCGGGATCGCGCGGCCAGCGAATGATACTGCGCAGATGCTGCCAGGCATGGATCTCCTCGTCTGTCATGCCAAGCGTCCGGTAAGTCTCGGGACGCTTGATCCGCAGATCCTCCGCCGCCTGTGACGCCAGGGAGAGATTGTGCTGCACCATCACATTGGTAAAGAGGTTGTTGCTGGTGACACCGCAGTACTCGTCAGGCCCTTTGCAGAAGAGTAAATCTGCGGTATCGCTGTCGGGGTGATAGGTGTAGCGACTGATCCAAAAGCGAGCCGTCTCAATATAGACTTCAGCGGCATGGTCAAGGTAGAAGGCCTCGTCTTCGGCCGCTCTGCAATACTGATCGAGCGCATAGACCACGTCGGCGGTCACATGCAGCTCGCTGCAGCCGATGTCCCAGGTCTCACATTGCTCACTGCCGTCCATCGCCGCCATCCAGGGATAGCGGGCGCCTTTTGTATTCATCCTGCGGGAGTGCTCCTTCGCAGCCTCGAGAGCGCGCGTGCGGTATTCACACAGACTTTTGGCGGCAGCAGGATCATTCTTCAAAAAGAACGGCAGCATGAAGAAATCCGTATCCCAGAAATAGCAGCCCTTATAGCGCGCATGCGTCAGCCCTCTCGCGCCGATGCTCACGGTGGGATCCAGGCGGCTGCAGTTCATCATGAGCTGCAGCATAGAAAAACGGAGGGCGCACTGCAGCTCGGAATCCTTTTCAAAACGGGAGAGATCACAGGCCTGCCAGGTCAAAGCCCACGCGTTCTGATGCTCGGAGAAGAGCACATCAAAGCTCCAATGCCGGGGCGGGGCTGAAATGCGAGGGTCGCAGTCACGGCTTGTAGTGATATAGGACAGCTTATCAAGGATCAGGCTTTCTCCGGCCTTACAGGACTTGTCAAAAGACACATAGGTGCTGTCATCATCCCGATAAACTCCGCTGATGGCGGAAGAGCACAGGAAGGACAGGTGCTCTTGGATCGTGAGCTCTGTTCCCACAGTCCGGAAGGTGCAGACCATTCCGTCATGGGTCGTTTCCGTTCGGACAAGACTTGCAAGAGGCAGCGTTTCTGTATTGCTTTTCGTCTGATCGTCCGGGACTGGATTGTTGCAGCTTTTCAGGTACAGTCCGCTCCGCAGGCGCACACGCATATTCTGCTGCGCCTTTATTTCCGTTCGCTGGGCGCACAGGCCGGTACGGTCTTTCGGAAAGAATCGGGTATAGCGGATTTCCGCCTCTTTCCCCTCAGCTCTGACGGTCAGACGACAGGAGAAGCGGGCTTCCTTGAGATTCAGCTCCCGTTCGATCCCACCGATGATTTCGGCAGCCGACCCGTCAATGAAGATTTGCTCCTGGATGGGCGTAGGCAGATTGACGATATCCGTGATCCCCGGTTTGATCTCCCCGAACACACCGGCAATGTACAGCCCGGTCTGGACAGGATAACCGTTCCTTCCATAGGGCAGATAACCGCGGGCACCCATGCGGCCGCTCCCGAGGAAAAACACGCTTTCCAGGAAATCGTCCTGCAGCGCGGTACTGTATGAGCGTATTTTCCACGGCTCTAGAATCAGATCATTTCTCATGGCTTATCTCCTTTTGCGGCGACGCGCATACTGTGGCACAGGAACCCTGCGCACGTGGCAAAGGCAGCACCGGTCATGCAGACACCGTTTACAGGATCAACGCTCTCACAGGCAATGCCGTTGTCCATCCTGATTTGCTCCAGCTCGCGCCAGGCCTGCACGGCGTGGCCGCACAGAAGGCTGTTGCAGATACTCAGCACCCAAGGGTAGGGCGCGTGGGGGCAGCCGATCTCTGCAATGGGCTGCCCGGCAAAGCTGTACGCATAGTCAGGAGAGCGGATCATGCGGACGGTGTTCTGCCAGATCTCATCCTCGGCAGAGCAGAAGCCATAATAAGGATAAAGCTGCTGGCTCCCGGGGGGCTCGTCATAAACGTCGTGATGACCGTTCAGATCGACCGACCAGCCGAAATAGGGCTTTCCTTCTGCATCTGAAAATACACAGTGCTCATAGATGGCCTGCTTCACGTTCGCCGCCTGCTCCGCGCAGGCGGCGTATTTTTCCGGGCAGAGGCGGGAGAGGCCGGAAAGCGCCATCCAGACCAGCATGTTGTCGTAAGTGATATAAGGATACACCCGTTCATCGTCAGTAGGCTGCAGGAAGGTCTCATAGAGATCGACCGACGGATGCCTGACGGCCGTTAGCTTCTCCAGGATCTCCGCGATCGCGTCTTGCATGGAATCGGTCAGAATGGCGCGATCTCCTGTTTTCTCCACATAGGAGACAAGGGCGATGATCGGCGCTGCCAGCTCATCCAACTCAAAGCCCGGTTCCAACACGGTGCCGTCAATATAGCGGGAATGGACGCCGAGGTTCCGGCGCTGCCTTCCGAAAATATAGCCGAGGATCTGCCGGGCCAGCTTCGGATCCGCATCCAGAATCGCCGGGAATGACCACAGCAGTGTATCCCGATCCCAGTAAGCTGCGCTCACATAATAGCGGGAGCTGCGGGAAGTGGCACAGATCAATTCCTCCGTGTCCAGTGTGATTCCGGTGGCATAAAAGATGCAGAAAAACAGATTGGTGTTATAGATCTCCGTCAGCTTTGGCGTGGGCATCTCATGGGTGCGCGCCTGCAGCCATGCGGCAGTTTTGGCATATTCCCAATCCCAGCCCCGACGAAGCATTTCTTTCGCGCTGGTAGCGGCAGCCACTTCCTCAAAACCGACGCCCCACCAGACCGTGAGCGTCTCCGAGACATTTGCTTTCAGCTCGCAGTCAAGGGAGAGCGCATAAGAGACGCCGTCTTCTTTGCATACATACGAGCTGCGTACTTCCCGATCCGCCATCGGTGCAAAGGCAAAGAGCGGAAAGCCGCAGCGCATATCGAAGATCAAGCTGTCGTTCCAGCCGCTTTCATAGCAGTGCAGTGTACCTTCGAGCTTCTTTTCCTCGTTCACACAATGCCAGGCTCCCGCCCAATGGCCCTTCAGGCCAAAGCGGAGCGTCTTTGCTTGCTCGCTTTTTATGGTGAGGCGCAGGCCAAAGCCGCGCTCTGCGATCGGCGAGAGATAACTGACAGTCAGCCGGACGCCATTCGCCGCCGCTGTCATTTCAGGGATCCAATAGCCGCTGCGCGTCCAGTGGAGATCGGAGAAGGCCAATCCTTCTGCCGCATGATCGGGATCAAGCTCCTGAACAAAGGGCAGGATCAGGGGCTCCCTTGCGTTCCCGCGCAGCTCGACCAAGCCCTTTTGCGCCATATACAGGAAACTGACCGTTTCAATTCCACCGTCTGTCTCCCGAATCGTCGGCAGTGAGACCGCTTCGTTACCGGTCGGGATATAGGAAGTCATAAGAAATTCCTCCCTCATATAGTTTAAGCGCTTCAACACTTTTACACTGTTCAATATAAACAGAAAAGGAACTGCTGTCAAGGTAAAATCGTCAAAAACGCGAAAATACGCTTGACATAGGCGGGGAAATCTAGTAGGATAAGGTCATGAAATAAATTTAACCGCTTAAACATATAGGGAGGACAGCATCATGGCAAGAGCAACCTTGAAAGATGTGGCCGAGCTGGCAGGCGTCTCCTCCGCAACCGTTTCCTACGTTCTCAGCGGGAAGCGCAGTATTTCCGACGAAACCAAAACGAGAGTTTTTGAAGCGATAGAGAAGCTGGACTATGTTCCCGATCTGAATGCCCGCAGCTTGAGCATGCGAGATTCCAAGCTGATCGGCGTGGTGGTTCCCCAGACAGAGCCCGGTGACCGGCTGATGTTTCAAAACAGCTTTTACAGCGAGGTGCTCGGCAGCATTGAATACTATGCCCGTCAGCAGGGCTATCATATTCTGATCTCCGCTACCGACGCGAACGAGAGCTATCTGACCCTGGCCAAGCAGCGCAATCTGGACGGTATCATCGTGATCGGAATGTATCCCAATGAGTTTTACCACCAGATGAAGAAAACCCAGATCCCCATCGTCCTGATCGACAGCTACTGCAACGATCATTACTACCACAATATCCGGATCGATGACGCCTACGGCAGTTATCTGGCCACCCGTCATCTGCTGGAGAACGGGCACAGGGGCATTGCATTTTTTGTTGGGCAGATCAAGGAAAACGGCGTCATGAAAAAACGCCTGCTGGGCTATCAGCAGGCGCTTGAGGAATACGAAGTCCCTTACCGGAAAGAATTGGTCTTTGAAGGACAGATCGACTATCAGAGCGGTATCGCGCTGGCGAACAAGCTCCTTCAGTCCGGAGAGCGTGCAAGCGGCATTGTCGCCGCCGCGGATATACTGGCGATCGGAACCATGAAGGGACTGTATGAAGCCGGAAAACGAGTACCCGACGATTATTCCATCGTTGGCTTTGACGATCTGGAGATCGCGCAGTATCTGACGCCTGGACTGACAACGGTCAAGCAGCAGATATCCCTCAAAGGGCAAAAAGCAGTGGAATTACTGCTTAAGCATATCGCAGATCAAACCCTCCCCAAGCAAGAAGAAATCCTTCCTCTTGAACTCGTGGAACGCGGCTCAGTCAAACGGGTTTAATAGAAAGGAAATGCGGTTTGCACCGCCTCGTCAAAGTCTGTGCAAACCGCAAAGCAAAAGACCCGCGCGCGGCTCTTTCGCTAATTGGTATTTTAAGCGAAAAGAGTCGGAAAATCAACATCTTTTTAGGAGGAACAAAGACATGAAAAAGACAAAACTCTTTTCGCTGATTGCCTGTGTTCTGATCGCCGTCATGTTACTGAGCGCATGCGGCACGACGAGCACGACTCCCGCACCCAGCTCCGGCGAAAGCAGTTCTTCGGCTCCTGCCTCCCAGGGCAAGACGGAATCTGCTGAGCCTGTCACCATCACTTATTGCAACTTCAACTCCTCCGGCGGCAATGAAGAGACCTTGGCGAAGATGGTCGCCGCCTTTGAGGCTGAGAATCCCAACATCAAGGTTGAAGTCGAGACCATCGGCTATGACGATTACTTCACCCAGATGCAGACCCGCGTGGCCGGCGGCACGGCTCCGGACTGCTATGAGCTGAACATTGAGAACTTCGCGGCTTATGCCAACAAGGGCCTGCTTGCCGAAATCAACGGTGTAGACGTCAGCGGCCTGAATGCTACCGCCTTGGGTGCTTTCAATGTGAACGGCAAGCAGTACGGCCTGCCGGAGAGCTTTTCCAACGTCGTGCTGATCTACAACAAGGATCTGTTCGACCGCGCCGGTGTTGCTTACCCCACTGCCGACTGGACGCAGGACGACCTGCAGGCGGCTGCGGAAGCGATCCGCGCCCTGGATGACAACATCTTTGGCATCTGGCAGCCCATCACCTATAACGAAGTGTTCAAGGTCGTTACACAGTATGGCGGCAGCCTCCTGAACGCCGACAAGACCGAGTTCACGATCAATTCTCCTGAAAATATCAAGGCCGTTCAGACCTTGGTTGACCGCGTTCTCGTCAGCAATGTCCAGCCCAACACCGTTCAGCAGGGCGGCATGGGCGACTGGGATATGTTCATGAGCGGACGCCTTGGCATGATCCCCACCGGCATTTGGGCTTTCCAGACCTTTACCGATAACTGCGACTTTGCGTGGGATATCGCCGTGGAGCCGGGCAGCACGCAGAAGGCCACCCACTTCTTCTCCAACTGCGTTGTGATCAATCCCGAGAGCAAGAATCAGGACGCAGCGGCAGCCTGGCTGGCCTGGCTCACTTCCAGCACCGCCTCTGCCGACATCCGTCTTGAGGCTGGCTGGGATCTGCCCGCACTGAGCGACATGAACGCGCTGGCGAGCTACCTTGCCATCACGCCTCCCGACAACCGGGAAGCTGTGTTTGACAGCCTGAATTATCTGGTTATGCCTCCTGTGATCGAGGACTACGCGCTGATGAGCGACATCATCGGACAGTACCTCTCCGCTGCCGCGGACGGTACGATGACCGTAGAGGACGCGCTGAATGCTGCGCAGGCTGACTGCGTGGCGCAGATCAAGCTGGGATAAGCGATGTTCTGTGGGGCTGCCTCTTGTGAGGCGGCCCCGTTTTTGTTATGACTGGAGGTGACACTGCATGAAAAAGAAAGCCGAAGGACACAGGCTGGGTGGGAACGGGCTGCTGACTGCGTCTCCCTTCCTGATCCCGAGCCTGATCGGCTTTGCCATCTTCTATTTTGCTCCGATGGTGATCTCGGTCTTTATCAGCCTCACAGACTGGAACGGGCTGGATCGGCTTTTTGCCGAAGGCTTTGTCAGGCAGCACTTTATCGGGCTGACCAACTATAAGGATATTCTGGCAAGTCCTGAGTTTTGGAAGGTGCTGAAGAACACCTTCACATATATTATCCTCTACATCCCGCTGATGCTGATCGTGTCTATTTCCGTGGCAGGTCTGCTCAGTCAGAAGCGCCGGGGCGTAGGTGCCTTCCGCGTCATCTACTATATTCCGGTTCTGACCTCATGGGTGGCAGCATCCTTGATCTGGAAGAGCATTCTTGCTCCCCAGTACGGCGCTATGAACAATATCCTTGCTCTTTTCGGGATCGAGGGGCCGGGCTGGCTGCTGGACGAGAAGTGGGCCATGCCCGCCATTGTTCTGGTGTCCGTCTGGAAGGACATGGGCTTTTTCGGTCTGATCCTGCTCTCCGGCATGGTTGGTATCAATCGCAGTTATTATGAGGCTGCGGAGATCGACGGTGCCGGAGCGTGGACACGCTTCCTCAAAATCACCGTGCCGCTGTTGACGCCCTCGATCTTCTATGTGCTGATCGTGAGCCTCATCAACTCCTTCCAGCTCTTCCCGCAGATTATGATCATGACTGACGGCGGCCCCAACGGTGCCACTCAGGTCATGGTCGAGCGCATCTACAAATACGGCTTCCGCTACTTCAAAATGGGCTACGCCTCCGCCTTCTCCTGGATCCTGTTTGTGATCATTCTGATCTTTACGGCCATTCAGATGCGTGGGCAGAAACGGTGGGTGAACTATGACACATAAACGCCGCCTTTCAACCGCAGGCTATTATATCATCGGCACCCTGATCGCGGTCATATCGCTGATCCCCTTCGCGTGGATGATTTCCACCTCGCTGAAAGCACGCGGGGCGCTCATGAGCATCCCCATTGAATGGATACCCAAGGAGCCGACGCTGGCAGCCTATGAAAAGGTCCTGACGAAGTTCCCGTTTTTGAAAACGGTGGCAAACAGCCTGTTTATCTCGGTCAGCTATACGATCATTACGCTGATCTCCGCGTCCATGGCGGCCTTCGCTTTCGCCAAGGTCCGCTTTCCAAGGGCTGATCTGCTGCTGAAGGTTTTTCTCGCAACCATGATGATCCCCACCCAGGTCACAATCATTCCTCTCTTTGTGGTCATGAACAAGCTGGGTCTCATCAACACCTACGGAAGCGTTTTGCTGCCGTCGATTTTCCGGCCCTTCGCCGTGTTCCTGCTGGTACAGCAGATGCGGACGATCCCAAACGATTATCTGGATGCGGCCAGCATTGACGGAGCTTCGACTTTCACCGTGTACCGCAAGGTGGCGCTGCCGCTCTGTGCGCCTACGCTGGCGACGCTTTCCATTACGACCTTCATGGAGTCATGGAACGACTATCTGTGGCCGCTGCTGATGCTGACAGACAAATCCAAGATGACGCTTCCCATCGCGCTCTCCACACTCAACGGCGCCTACGCCACAGAGTATAACGTCCTGATGGCGGGCAGTCTGATCTCCATGGTGCCGATCATTCTGATCTATATCTTCGCGCAGAAGTACTTTGAAAACGGCATGATGGCCGGAGGAATCAAGGGGTAAGAAGCATGCTGAGACTTTCCGAGGAAACGGAATATACGGTCTTCGAGACACCGGGCGGGCAGGTCAAACTGCATCGGCGCGGCGGCGAAGTGCGCGTTTGCCTGCATTACAGTGGGGCTTACGGCATGGGAGAGAAGTACGATGCGCTGAATCAAAAAGGCAAGACGGTTGTCAACCGCGTTGAGGAAAAGTTCTGCTTTCAGGGCGACAAGACCTATTGCACCGCGCCGTTCTTCTGGACGGATACCGGCTTTGGCCTGCATGCGGATACCTGCGAGGTGACGAGTTTCCGCTTTGATGATTCGGAGATCATCGTTATGCTTCCTGACTGTGCCGAAATCGTCCTCTTTGCCGGAAGGCCGGAGCAGATCATCCGGGAATACATGAGCCTGTTTGGAAAAGCTGTCTTGCCGCCTGATTGGGCCTTCGGCCCGTGGATCTCCGCCAACCGATGGAATACACAAGCAGAGGCCGAGGCGCAGATCGAGAAACTGAAGGCAAGCGGTTTTCCGGCCAGCGTGCTTGTACTGGAGGCCTGGAGCGACGAGGCCACCTTTTATCTCTGGAACGGCGCGGACTATACGCCTCTTTCTGACGGGAAAGCTTTATCCCTGTCTGATCTCAGCTTCCGGGAGCCTTGGCCCGATCCCAAGAGCATGATCGACAAGCTCCACGAGGCCGGGCTGCATCTGCTGCTTTGGCAGGTGCCCGTCTACAAAAAGCAGAGCAAGGAGGAAATGCCGAACCGTCAAAACGATTTGGATCGGGAAGATGCCGTCCGGCGCGGGCTCTGTGTCCACAACGCTGATGGCAGCCCCTACACCATCCCGGAGGGACATTGGTTCTCCGGCTCCATGATCCCGGACTTCACCAATTCCGAGACAAAAAACACCTGGTTTGCAAAGAGAGCGTATCTTCTTGAAATGGGTGTGGACGGCTTCAAGACCGACGGCGGAGAGTTTGTCTATCGGGAGGATCTTCGATTTCATGACGGCAGCACGGGCAAAGAGGGCGTCAACCGCTATGCCCGCGACTATGAGCAGAGCTACCGGCGCTTCCTTGGAGAAAGCAGAATCCTCTTCAGCAGGGCAGGATTTGCCGGGCAGCACACCGTGCCGCTTCACTGGGCGGGCGATCAACAGTCGCAAAACAGCGAACTGAAAAGCGCCCTTCGCGCCGGACTCTCCGCTGCGGCCAGCGGCATCCTGTTTTGGGGCTTTGATCTTGCCGGATTTGCCGGGCCGCTTCCCAGCCTGGATCTCTATTGCCGGGCTACCCAGATGGCTTGCTTCTGTCCTGTGATGCAATGGCATTCCGAGCCTGACGGTGGGCAGTTCAAGGAGTTGATGCCGGGCGGCGAGGGCAATAACGAGCGCAGCCCGTGGAACATGGCGGCGGCGTATAACGCTCCGGAGTTCATGGAAGAGATGCGGTTTTGGCATCGGCTTCGCATAAAGCTGCAGCCGTATATTCAGAAAACGGCTCGGCAGTGCGTGGAAGAGAGCCGCCCCATGATGCGTCCCCTGATCTATGAATGGCCGGATGATCCCAGCGCCGTTGACTGCGAGGACGAGTATCTCTTTGGCGAGGCACTACTGATCGCGCCGCTGTTGGAAGAAAACGCGGAGGATCGGACGGTATATCTTCCGGAGGGACAGTGGATCGACTTCTTCACCCGAAAAAAATACGACGGCAGACAGCGCATCCGCGCAGGCGGGAACGGAAAACTACCAGTGTTTGTCCGCGCTGGGTATGACGACCTGTTAAAAATCAACATTTACGACTGATGGACGGCCAATGGCCGTCCATTTTTAGGAGGACTATGAAATACAAAGCAATCATCTTTGATCTGGACGGCGTGATTTGCCACACGGATCAATATCATTTTCAGGCTTGGAAGCAGCTCGCGGATCGGCTCGGCATTCCTTTCAATGAGCAAGACAACGACCGGCTCCGGGGCGTGAGCAGGATGGAGAGTCTGAACATTATTCTTGAAAAAAGTCCACGGGACTATTCAGCCCAGGAGAAGCTGGCTTTTGCCGAGGAAAAGAATGAGTATTATAAAAAACTTCTGATACAGATGACGCCCTCGGATCTGCCGGAGGGTGTTCTGGAAACACTTCAGGAGCTGCGTTCCCGCGGCCTGCTGCTTGGGATCGGATCGTCCAGTAAAAACACGAAGCTGATCCTGTCACGGCTGGGACTGGCCGATTTTTTCGATGCCGTTGCAGACGGGACAGAAATCTGCCGTTCCAAACCCGATCCGGAAGTGTTCCTGCTGGCTGCGGAGAAGCTCGGCGTTTCGCCTGCAAAGTCGCTTGTCGTGGAGGATGCAGATGCAGGGATTGAGGCCGCGAAAGCAGGTGGGTTTTCCCCGGTCAAGTTAGTTAACAGCTCAAGCGAGAACTATTCCAGAGATTGCATTTCTCATATAAAAATGCTTTTGAATTACCTTAGGGCATTTGAACAAAGTGTTGTTTGAGCGCAAAAAGAAACACACAAAAATGAGCCCGTGACGATTTGTCACGGGCTCAAGCCATTCAATCAGCAGTAAACCAATTCGCTCAAAACGATTTCCTCCGCTCTTGCCCGGATGCTGTTCATGCGTCTGACACACTCCATTTGATCGGCTGCTTTGAGAGCTTCGGTCACGCCCTCACGTTGGGCCAGTTGATTCATAATCAGTTCAATACGCTCCGTGCAGGTGCGGTCGATCTCGGCCAGATGAGCATCCAGCTTGCCGGTCAGCAGCAGGCTGGAATACCAGCCGCGCTTGTGCTCTTTCAGATAGCGCTTTCGCAACAGGCCGTATTTCCCGATGGGCAGATCCGCGTCTTCGAGGTAGAGATCAGGGAACAGATAGTCCCCGTTTCGGGTATATGCCAGATCCATAATCAGTACTCCTTTTTCAAGTCAAATGGTTGATTCTGTTCTTGGCGCTGGAGGGGGAAAACAAGCTGAAAAATGAATATATGCAAATGCAAATCAGGACACTCGACGAACCGCCTTCGGAGTGCGTTTTGCCCCTCTGCTTTGCCCCCAGCTTATTGAACTGAAAAACAAAGAGTTCTTTCTCAGAATTGTTTGCAGCGAGAAGGACAGAGGCCGATAGCCTGTCCTGCGTATACGAAAAAAGACGCGACGGATGCTTGCTCCGCAAAGCCTTATATTCCACTGTAAAACGATCCATTTTTCTTTCAGCTTGATCTACCTCCCTGGTTATCCCCCCCCCAATAGGACTTCCCGAAAAAGCCGCTCGACTTGGGTCAGGCGTTTTTTATTCTAAGCTCATCTCAATAACGTTCAAGTACTCTTCTCCCGCGGCCAGCGGGATCAGGCCCTCCTGCTTCTCTATATCCTCTACATAGGCCTCGTGCGAGGGCAGAGCCAGCCACGGCTCGATGCACAGGAAGGGAGCGTCCGTCCCGCTGCTGTGCCAAAAGGCGAGAATCGGCATGCCGGGACAGCTTACTGTCACACCGCGGGAGCAGTTGCTGCTGCGCAGACTGACGCTGCCGGACGTGCCGCGCAATACGATCGCGTCCCTGTCGAAAAGCTCGTGCCTCAAAGGCAGATACCGGCCGTCTTTCAAAGCGAAGGGGGACTCCTCTCCGGTGCGCAGAACGCTGATGGGATCAAAGAGTATGCGAGAGGGACTGCAAGGCCGATCAAATTCGACGACCCAGTCCTCAAATGAGCCCGCACCGTCGAGCGGGACGCGGAAGCCGGGATGCGACCCCAGTGCAAAAAACATCGTGCTGCCGCCAATATTCCTTACAGCGCAGCTTTTTTCTATCGTACTTCCTTTGAGACGATACCCGATGCGAAGTTCAAAATCGAAGGGGTAGCTTTCTTTCAGCTCGGCGGAGCTTCTTAAAAGAAATGTCGCACGGTCAGCTTCGATGTGCTCAAGGGAAAAGCGACGCCCGATGCAGAAGCCGTGTATGTCCATACTGTATTTTTTCCCGCGATAGATGTACTGTCCGCCGTTAAGCCTGCCTATATAGGGAAACAGGTTCGCATCGCGCATCGGCCAGTATTTCGGATCTCCCTGCCACAGATACTCGCAGCCGCGAAATATGACGCTGTGCAGGACCGCGCCCGCAGGGTCGAGGGCGACAGACAGCTCTCCGCTTGCGATCGTCACAATCGATCTTTCATCCACTCGATCATTTCTTTTCATATGTTTTCCTACACCTTATATACATTTTTCCCGGCACAGCCCTGTCGGCCGTGCCGGGAAAAGCATTTTCATAAGGAGTTCTGAGCGGTATCAGATATAATCGGTATTCACCGCGCCGCAGGAAACTTCCGCGATCTCATAAAGAAGGCTGTCATCTATGCGGTTGACACGCTTGAGGGACGGACCGTCCACGAGCAGCAATAAATGCGCCGCCTTATCAATGGTCTCCATCAGACCGAAGGCGTCTTGAAAGCTTGCTCCGCAGCAGAACAGCCCGTGATGTGCCCACATCACGGCGTCATGCGAGCGTATGAGCTCAGAGGTAAGGCGGGCGATCTGCGCCCCGCCGGGTATCATCGGAGGAACTACGCCAACCCCCGCCGGGAACAGGAAGGGACACTCTATCATGCTTGTCCACAGCGCCTTGGTGATCGTTTTTTCGTCAAGCGGAAGAAGATAGCTCAAAGCAATGACGTGGATAGGGTGAGCATGATACATCACGCGGCATCTGCGTCCCGGAACGGCGGCGCGCACGGCAAAATTCATAAGGTGGCTCTCAAGCTCGCTCGTAGGCCGCCCGCCGCTGCTTAGCCCCCAAATCAGCCGATATGAGAGTTCGTCGTTCTCGATTCGAATTATGCACAGATCTCTCTCCGGGTTTCGTGGTATGCTGCGCATAAAGCTTCCGCTTGCGGTGACGAGAAAGTACTCACCGGCCATGCCGTCTATCTTTGCTTCGAGCGGGTGGGGCTCGCCCGCAGGTTCGAGACCCGAGAGAGAGGCGACATCCTCTGATGTCAGCCAATAGGAGAGATTTCCGCCGTTGCGCTCATGGAAGCCGCTTGAGACGCCATCCTCGCAGAGACGAACAAACTCCTCGACGAACGGAAGCTTTGATACGCTGAGCTTATTTCTTTCCATGGGCTTTCTCCGTGTATGCTTCAAATGCTTCTGCGGCGGAAACACCGCCATGGACTATCATGGAGACGGCTCTTGCCATTCCGGCGGGGCAGGCGGACTGAAAAACGTTCCGGCCCATGTCGACTCCGGCAACGCCGCAGGCAACGGCACGCGCGACCATTTCAAGAGCTTCCCTTTCCGGCAGCTTCTTGCCGCCGGCAAGAACGATCGGCACGGGACACGCTGCGACGATCTCATCGAGTTCGTCACAGAAATAGGTTTTTACAATCTGGGCGCCGAGCTCGGCTATCATGCGAGTGGCAAGCTTGAAATAACGGGGCGTTCGCTCCATCTGCTTCCCGACCGCCACCACGCCGAGCGTTGGAATGCCGTAGCGCAAACCGGCGTTTACTGTCTCGCTGAGATTGCGGATGCTGTCTTTCTCACCGTCTGCGCCGATGAAGACCTGCACCGCCATCGCGTCAGCATCGAGGCGCAGCGCATCCTCGATTCCGACAGCTACGACCTCATGGCTGAGATCGTCGTCAAGCACAGACGAGCCTGAGCTGACACGCAGCGCAAGTCCACATTTGTTCCCGGCAGGGACACATGTACGGAATGCGCCGCGCGTGCCCATAAGTACGTCTACGCTGTCTATCAGTCCGGGGATCAGAATGTCGAGCCGCTCCAGTCCGCTCGTAGAGCCCATGAAGTATCCGTGATCGAAAGCGAGCATAACGGTGCGGCCGTCTTCCGGGTGAAAAATGTGCGCCATACGGCGCTGCATGCCCCAATCAAGACCGCCGGCACCCTTTATCTTCTCCGGGGGGCGGCCGCCTGAGAAGGGCAGCTCCGGACAATAGTTTTTTGCGATTCTGGTATCGTCTTTATCTGCCATATCTTTCCTCGTTTCTTTCATTTACCGACACAGAGCCTACTTGAAAAGCAGGCTCTGTGTGAGGAATCAATGCTGTATGCAGCAAGATCTTCCGGCGCGAGGATGGAGATCACTCCTCCTCGGGCTTCTCGAAGATGTCGGGGCTGAGACCAATCAGGCACGAGCCGACGAGGGAAATGACGAGTGCGGGAAGGCTTACCCAAACCAGCGGCGTGCCGACCTGAGTGCCGTTGGCGCTCATGATGAGCGAAACGACTATCGCGATGAGGGGAGCGACGATCAGGAACACTACGCCGAGAATGTTGAACTTCATGTTGGTGTTGAAGTCCTCGGCCTTCATGATGCTGGTGAAGGCCAGACCCCATTTCTTAATGCGCATGCCGACGAGCGAGAGTACCGCTGCGCCGAGCACCAGCGGGAACAGGCCGTTCGTGACGCCGATGATGCTTGCAAAGAGCGGATAAGGCAGCTGGCTGAACACAGCGCAGACGCCGAAGCAAAGCCAGCAGACGTCGGTAAGAGAGCCGCCGAGGGAGCCGAGAAGGAAGCGGGCAATCTTTTTGCCGGTCTCAGTCTTGGGCTCAACGTCGCCCTTGAACATGTACCACACCTTATAGGGAACGTATGCGAAGAAGAAGTTTGCGATGAAACCGAAGATGGACGCGACACTCATGGATCCGAAGAAGTCGCCGATCAGATTGCCTATCGCGACGCCCCAGGCACCGGCAGGTCCGAACAGGATGCCCATAACAGGAACGATGACGGTGGCGACGCGCACTTCAACGCTGAAGATAACTATCGCCTTGAAGGGAATGAGCAATGCGGCGTAGATGGCCGCGCAGATTGCCGTGAGGGTGATCATCTTGGGATACTTCCACATTGTAAAGATGTCTTTCATTGTCAAAACTCCTCTCTTTTTTGTAGTATTACTGCTGCGCCGTCGGCGCAGAGACTTACAGAGCGTTGTACACGGCAAACCATCCGTTTGCGGAAATCACGATCGAGCCGACCGATAGCAGAACTGCGTAGATGATCAGCGCCCAGTCCAGCCCGGTCAGGTGAAGCTCCATATAATTGCTCCTTTTCTTGGTATAGCCGAAGCCCTTGGCCTCGACGGCCATCGTCATGGTGTCGGCCGAACGCAGGCCGAGAAGTACCGCCGGGACGACCAGAGGCACGGTCTTTTTCAGCTTCATCCAGAAGCCGCCGTTGTCAAGATCGAGTCCGCGCGACTTCTGCGCCGCAACGACGGTCATAGCCACACCGGTGAGGTGGGGTGTCATTCGCAGCGCATTGGAAAAAGCAAAGGCGCCTCGGTAGGGAAGACCGAATTTGACACAGCCCTGGACGAGCTCCTCGTTCCTGGTCGTCGAGAGAAGGACGATAGCCATGATTATGCTCGACATCGAACGGAATACGGAAGAAATGCCCTGACAAAGATCCTCCTTCTTTATGATCCAGAACAGAGGGGTCGTGCCGGTCCCGAATATCAGCCATGAAAGCAGCGTCATCAGCGCGAGCGATATCAGGATAATGCGTATCTTCCTGATGTTTTTCCAGGAGCGGGAGAGCGTTGTCAAAAGCAGAGTTTCAAACACCACAAAGCCGCCCAGCCACAGCTGCTCGACAAGCGCCGCCGACGCGATGAAGTGTGCCAGCGTCAATAGAAGCTTTGTACGCGGGTCCAGCCGATGGAAGAAGGTGTTCCTGTCGAGATACAGATATTTGCTCATACAACTCCCTCCGTATCAGATGATGGAGCCGTCCCGCACATAGTCCATGAGATGCTCCGGAGAGTATATTCCCTTGTCGGTGACGATGCCGGTGACGAACTCCGCCGGAGTACAGTCAAAGGCAGGATAAAAGCCGTGCAGCTTCTCATTGCGTGAGGCGGTACGGTTGCCCAAACAGCAGAGAACCTCGTCCGGATCGCGCAGCTCTATCTCCACGTCCGCCGCGGTCTTTGATCCCGGATCCGCGCCGAGACCGTATGCATAGAAGGGCAGATGATAATAGTTCGCAAGCACGGCAGAGGGAAATGTGCCGACCTTGTTTATGACGTCGCCCTTTTCGGTGATGCGATCCGCCCCGGCGAAGAAAATGTTTATCTTGCCGCGGGACATCAGGTACCCGGGCATGCCGTCGGTTATCAGCGTGGTATCGAAGCCTATCTCGGAGATGCAGTCCGAAGTAAGACGCGCGCCCTGCAGATAAGGTCTCGTCTCACAGCAGTAGGCCTTCACGTCCGTCTTGCCCTGGCTCTCAAGAGCAAGATAGGTATAGACGATGCTTGCTTCGGCAAAGCAGTGCGTCAGAACGCCCTGGCCGTTCTCAACGAGGGAGGCGGCGAAGTTCCCTACGAAATAGTTTATCAGATGATCGCGGCGATAGAGCTCTGCTGTACGCTCACGCAGCTCAAGTTCCGGATCTTTTCCTGCTTCAAGCGCATTGATGGCGTACTGGTGGAACTCCGAGGAGATATAGCGCACATTGTTGTTAGTCGGGCGGGTCCGCGCAAGGCGTGCCCTGGCATCCTCAAGCAGAGCGGCCGCCTTGTCGGGAGAAAGAGACTTTGCAAGCCTTGCAGCCTGGGTCATGCCGCATGCAACGGCAAAACCGGGGCCGCCGCTCTGGGTGACCATTTTCTCGATGGCGACGGCGACGTCCTCATATGTCTCGCACTTTTCAAAGCGGCGCTCATGCGGATAGCAGCGCCGATCGAGAATATAGACCGTGCCGCCGTCCTCGTAGCGGGATACGTTTTCAGGCCTGAGCAGAAACGGGATCCTGTCCTCATACAGATCGTCGGGGACGGGAAGAAAGCGTTTCTGCGCCTCGTTATATTCTGCCATCTTATTCTCCTTTTTCCTCAAAGACATTCTCAAATTCCGAACAGAGCGGCGAGCCGTTGAGATCATAAGCGGGCAGCAGCTCAGCAGCGGTCATGACAAGCACCTTTGCTCTGTCCGGAGTTGACATTATCACCTCGATATCCGGACCGTAGTCGATGATCGCCTGACGGCACAGGCCGCAGGGAGCCAGAGGATAGTCTGCATCCGAGACGACGGCGACAGCCCGGAATTCCCGATATCCAAGGGAGACGGCTTTGGTTATTGCGCAGCGCTCCGCGCAGATAGACTCGTACATGTTGCTCTGCTCTGCGTTGCAGCCGGTTATTATTTCACCTGAAGCCGTCAGGAGAGCCGCTCCGACATGGAAGCCGGAGAGCGGTACCCTGCCCATTTTCCTCGCCTCGGCGGCAAGAGTTATCAAAGTGTCCGCCGTTTTCCTGTCCATTCGATCACCCCTTTTCAAGCACCTTCAGCGCGTCGTCCACGCAGGTGAAGGCATAACCGAAACGGTTTCCGATCTGCGTAATCTGTGGCGGCTTGAGGTGCAGAGCGGTCAATTCCTCCTCGTTTCTGAACACCTCGCGCACCGGGCCGTCCATAAGCATGCGGCTGTCGTTCATGATGATCGCTCGGTGTGCGTACTGGCTTGCGACCCACATGGTATGGGTTATAATAATAACAGTTCGTCCGCTCTCGTTCAGCGTTTTGAGAAGCTCCATGACTCCGCACTGCTCTTTGTAGTCAAGGCCGGTTGTGGGCTCGTCCAAAATGAGAATCTTGGGCTTCATGGCCAGCACTGAGGCGATCGCGACGCGCTGGCGCTCGCCCTTGGTGAGACTGAAGGGATCCTCTTTTTCACGCCCCTCAAGATCGACGGCACGCAGCGCCTCCTCCACGGAGGCCTTGAGCTCGTCCTCCGGCATTTTGTAGTTGCGCGGGCCGAAGGAAACCTCGTCCCATATGGTCTCGGCGAATATCTGATGATCCGGGTTCTGAAACACATATCCGATATAGCGGCTGAGATTGAAAATGCCGGTCTCTACCTCCTGGCCGTATACCGTTATTCTGCCGGAGGTTTTTTTCAGCAGACCGTTGAGCTGCTTGGCAAGCGTTGTTTTGCCGCTGCCGTTCTGCCCCATTATGGCGATGAACTCGCCCTCACGGACGCTGAAGCTCACATGATCTACAGCGTTGCGTGTCGTGTCGGGATAGCGGAAGCAGACGTCCTCGGCTACGATGACCTCATCACCGTAGCGGCTCTCGCGCCCTTTCTCTGCGGCAGTCAAGGCTGCGTATTTCGCTGCGTTGACACGATAGCCCTCTGCGAGCAGCCGCTCGACGCAGTCGTCCACGCGAAGAGCCGTCGGGGCGAGACCGAGAGCCGCCTGCAGCTCGCACGCGCCGAGCGGCATAACGCCCTTCTCTTTTATCAGCGAAGCCTTGGTCAGGATCTCCTGCGGCGTTCCGTCGAGCTCGATCTTGCCATCCACCACCAAAACAATGCGGTTTGCCTTTATCAGCTCCTCGACCTCGTGCTCGACGCAGATTATCGTGAGATCTCCTTCGCGGCGGAGCTGGTCGGCCACATCAATTACCATTTGCTTCCCCACAGGATCGAGATCCGTTGTGGGCTCGTCCAAAACGAGAATGTCCGAGTGAAACGCCAGCGCCGAAGCTATTGCCAGTCGCTGCTTCTCACCTCCGGAGAGGGAGGACGGCTCTCGCATCTGAAACCCGGAGAGGCCGACCATTTCCATACAATCGTCCACGCGGCGGCGTATTTCCTCGCTCGGCAGACCGAGATTTTCCGGCCCGAAAGCCACGTCCAGCGCGGCGTTGGTACAGAAGAGCTGAGCCTCAAAGTCCTGGAACACCATGGAAACTGTGTTGCAGAGCTGATATGGCCGGTTATCCGCCGTATCCAGACCGTTTACGACGACGCTGCCCGACTTTTTACCCTTTGTGTCGTGGGGGACGAGCCCGTTGAGCGACATGCACAGCGTGGACTTGCCCGCAAGAGACGGTCCGATAACGGCGACGAACTCGCCCTTATCGATATCCAGATCTATTCCCTTGAGCGCCTCGGCCTTTCGCTTAGGATATGTGAAATGCAGGTCCTCAATATGGATGATCGGATTTTCCTTTTCCATTTTCTCTTCCTTTGCTTATTCCTTGAGAAGCGCCGGATAGAAGAACCGCTTCCCGCTGCGCTTCTTTGCCTCATCCCAGGAGGTGAGGATACGTATTGCCTCGGCACCGGCACGACAGGCGTGCTCCTCGCCGGAGTGCTCCGCCCACTCGCCGGTGATGCGGTTTGCGACGACTGCGGCGATCATTCCCGCGCGGAAGCCGAAGAGCCTGGACAAAGTAAGAAGCGTGGCTCCTTCCATCTCAAAGTTGATAATGCCTGCGGCCTTCATATCCTCAAAGAAGCCCTTGCGGTCGTGCTTCTCATAGCCGCCGTAGCTGGGACGCCCCTGGCCGGCGAAGAAGCTGCAGGTTGTGCAGCCTGTCCCGACGTAGTAAGTGTAGCCCAGTTCCTCGCATGCCTGAACGAGTGCCATCGTGACCTCAAAATTAGCCGCCGAGGGGAACTCGTCGCGCACATACATGTTTGATGTGCCGTCAAGACGTACGTTCGCATCATTGATGATGAGGTCTCCGATGTGGATATCCTCGCGCAGCGTCCCGGTGGAGCCGACGCGTATGATCGCGTCCGGATTATGCGGGAAAAGCGCCATAAGCGGGTTCTCCATGCTGCCCCCGCCGATCCCGTGGGACACCGCGGTTATCGGCGCACCCTTATAGGTGCCGCTCGCTACGGCGAAGCCGCGCTCCTTGGGCCAGACCTGAGCGCCCTCATCCCACATCGACGCCATAATCCTGACTCTGTCCGGACAGCCGGGCATGAGCACCTTGGGATGAACGATGGTGTTGTCAAAGAAGTTTGCATCGCCTGTGTCGGAATGGGGCAGATTTCTTCTGCTCTCTTCCACTACTTTTGCCATGAGTATCCTCCTCCTTTTGATTAGATCATCTATTTCAAAGAGTTCCTCGTGCTTCTCAGTGCCGCCCAGATCTTGCGCTCATAGGTCGCTGTCTTTTCAAGATCGAGCATTTGAAGGTTGGTGAAAAGAACGTCGATTATGCCGAGCATCGAAATGGGGGAGCCTGAAATGTCGCGTTGGAATTCTCTTGCGACGCCTGCCAGAGTGACCGTCGCGCCGGAGCCGACGGGAGATTTCGCGTTACAGGTTATGCAGATGACGTCCGCGCCGTTCTTTATGGCAAGGCGCTCGGAACGAATGAGATTGTCCGCGGTTCCGGAGCGGGAGACTATGATTATCAGGTCTCCCTTGCCCATCAGATTCGACTGCATGATCTGCAGGTGCGCGTCTGTGTTCATAACAACGTTGTAGTTGAGACGTATAAGACGCGTATAGAACGAATCCGCGAGACCGGCCGACGTGCCCGAACCGAACAGGAAAACGCGTTTTGCCCCGCAGATGAGGTCTATCGCCCGCTTGAGTGCGGATATATCGAGATGCTCAAGCGTGTCCTGCAGAAGCTGCATCTCTGCGTGCAGCACCTTGCCGGCTATCGTGGAAACGTCATCCTGGGCGTCGATCTCCTCGAAAATGACCTCGGTCGGCCGGCGCAGGTCTGCGGCAAGAGCAATCTTGAAATCGGAATAGCCCTTGAAGCCGACGCTCCGGACGAAGCGGAGCACCGTTGCGTCGCTGAGACCAACGTTGTTTGCCAGCTCCATCATCGACATGTTCACCATGTCGTCGGAGTTTTCCGTCACATAGTCCGCGATGATCTTTTCGGACTGGGAAAGAGCCATATAGTGTGCTCTGATGCTTGATAACGCGCTGATTGAACCGTTACGCATATTTTTTTCCTCCGCATTCTTTTATTATTTAAAAGATGGGACAATCATAATATAGCATGTCGGGAATACGCAATATATTGTAAAACAATTAAATGTCGTAATATTATGTTGTGAAACAATTATATGACAGGCGGCTTCCATTTGTCAAACGAAATGGCGGGAAAAAATAAAGATGGTTAATAATCCACAATTCCCGTCTCGCGGTCTTGTCGAATCTGCACTATCCCGGCGGGGCTGCTCGGTATAATTTTCTTTTACAGCGGGAAAAGCATTGCTTGTCCTGTACAGATTATATCGTGGGCACAACAACGCCCACGGCTCCGCTTTCGCGAAAAAAGCCGCGGACGGGAGCCCGGAGTGATGCTTCAATGAGCAATCCAAAACGCAGAGACATCCTTTACGCCGAACTCAGCCCTGCCGTCGGCAGCGAGCAGGGAGGCACGCTCCCGGTGCTTATAGGCCAGAATGACACCTGCAACTGCCGCAGCCTCACGGTCATAGCCGCGGTGATAACCAGCCGCCTTGACGGGTGAGGCTGCCCACGCACATCGAATTCTCGGCGCAGAGCGCCGGGGCCGGATTGACCCCAACCTGACCCCGACGCAGTGAAAGCTGCAAAAAAACAATGCACCGACCGGTACATGAAAATACAGTTTTTTAAAAATCATAGACAGAAAATAATGCGAAAAAGTAATTGTAATTTGGAAGGGGCCCTTCGAAGCCTTCTTCCCTTGCCAGAAATCGTCTTGAAATGTGCTGTTTCAAGACGATTTTTGCATTTGTGTGGAAAACTTAGCTGTGCCTGGTAATGGAATATACCCTGTTATGCCCTGTTGAAGCGGAGGGCGTAACAGGGTATAATCATGTCAGATTGTAGTGGTCAAATGAAGTGATCCAAACTGCAGGAGGGACAAAATCATGAACTTCAGCGTAGAGGCACAGAAAGAGATCGACAAGCTCTACAAGGGGCGGCATCATGTGGAGCTGACCATCGGTGTCCTTCGGGACGGAGAAACAGAGGTCGTGCATCTGGGGCCGGACGGAAAGGAGACGGAGAATACGCAGCTCGTCTATCCTGTTGGCTCGATCTGCAAGCCTTTTACAGCGTCGCTTCTGGCAAAATATCTCGCCGAGGGCAAGCTCGATCTCCAAACACCGATCGATCGGTATATCCCCGGCCTGCCGGAGCGGTATTATCCAAACCTTGAAAAGCTGGCGACCCACACCTCCGGCTATACGACCCAGCCCTATACGCTGCTCACGACGCTGTCCTTCTTCCTGAAAATGAACCGCGAGGGCGGCCTGTTTCACACCAATCCCTTCCGCGGCTATCCGGATGAGGCGGGCATGCTGAAGATCATTCGGGACACCGTTCTGGAGGACAAACCCTACAAGTTCGTCTATTCCAACATCGGCATGAGTATCCTGGGCTACATCGTCGGGCAGGTCAGCGGAGAGGGCTTTTGGGATAGCCTCACGCGCTATATCCGGGAGGATCTGGGCCTGGAAAACACCTTCCTCGGCAACGTGGACATGACCGGCTACGACCGCAAAGAGAACCCCTGCCGCTGCTGGCAGTGGGAGAAGAGCGACGTGATCGCCCCCGGCCGGAGCACTCAATTCCACCGTCGGCGATCTGCTGCGCTTTGCGGAGAAGAACCTGGACGGCTCGCTGCCTTATCTTGACGTGTGCCGTGAGATCCACGGCCCCTGCGAAATGAACGCGAACAGCGGCCTTGCCTGGCGGCTGGAAAAGGACGCGCCCACCAGCAGGCACACCGGCTCGGCCGGCGCGTTCAGCGCCTGGCTCGGGCTCAACCGCGAGACAAAATGCGCCGTGTCTGTGGCCGTCAACTACGGCCTGGTCAATGCTGAGCAGATCGGCTTTGCGATCCTGAAAAACGATCTGTGATAAATGGGTGTAAGAAGCATGGGGGGATCGAGGCAATGAAACCGGAAACAATAGCGCGGATCCGCAGGTTCTCAGCGGAGCGGGACTGGGATCAGTTCCACACGCCCGCGAACCTGGCAAAGTCCATCTCCATCGAGGCGAACGAGCTGCTGGAGTGCTTCCAGTGGAGCGATACGGACTACGACCTCCCCCACGTGGGGGAGGAACTGGCCGACGTGATGGTGTACTGTCAGAACATGCTGGACGCGCTCGGGCTGGACGCCGACGCGATCATCAACGCGAAGATGGATCAGAACGAGGCCAAGTACCCCGTCGAGAAATGCCGGGGCAGCAACGCGAAATACGATCAGCTTTGAGAGGTGCGCCATGATCAGACCCATTATGAAAGACCCGATCTTCCTTGCGCAGAAGTCCGCACCGGCGACGGTGATGGATCTGCCTGTCGCGCAGGACTTGCGGGACACGCTGATAGCGCACCGGGACGGCTGCGTGGGAATGGCGGCCAACATGATTGGCGTGGCCAAGCGGATCATCATCTTCGACGACAACGGCAGCGCGACGGTGATGTTCAACCCGGAGATCGTCAAGTGCTCCGGCGCTTACGAGGCGGAAGAGGGCTGCCTGTCCCTGACCGGCACGCGCAAAGCCAAACGCTACCGCTCGATCAAGGTGCAGTACCAGAACGAGCAGTTTCAGACGCGAGTCAAAACCTACACCGGCTTTACGGCGCAGATCATCCAGCACGAGATCGACCATTGCAGCGGAATCTTGATTTGATTTGCCGAACGCAAAAGACCGTTGCTACTCCAAATAATAAAAAAACTGGAAGACTGGAGCCAAGCATGATATAATATCGTCAGATGACTTGAGCGTATCTGGACAAATGCGTTTTTTCAACAGTATTCGAACGTGAAAAAGAGGTGTTCATTTTGGAAAAGAAACCGCAAAAAATCAAAGACGCCATCTCCAGTACAGGAAAAGCCGCGACAGATCTTCTTGGAAAAGCGAAAACCACCATTGTCCGCACAATCGATCAGAACAACGATGGGAAACTTGATCTGAAAGACATTTCCGATGTTTCTGCCCAATGGAGAGAGAAACGAGATCAATTGAAGCAAGAAGCAGAGAAAAAAGCATTATGTCCCATCTTCGAAGATGATCTTGACAGCGCTGATTTTTCAATGTCAAAGCTAATTCGCGTTGCCGAAATGGACAAAAAGCATGCAGAGAGCGAAATATGCCAGGGCTCTATTGGATTTGAATCCGAGCAGAAAGATTTGCGGATTGTCAATATCTATCCAGACAAAGCCGCTGCATTCGGCTTGACATACTATCCGGATATGGACAGTGGGTTCTACTATGTAGATCCTTGTGACAGAGATCATTACATTGCGTTGGATGATTATTTTAATTATCTAAAAATAGCCCGTGTAAGCGAATTGCAGAAAATTGCGCAGGATCTCGGAGCTAAGCATTTCCGCGTCACATACAAAGAGCAAAAGAAATCATACGAATCCAATACTACAAAAGCGAAGCTTGGTGTGAAGGCAACAGGAAAACTGAAAGAAGATTCCGAGTACTCCCGCGATTCCAAAAGCAGTGACTTTTCCAAAGTGGAAATCGCTGCCGAGATGGAATGCATCGGTCATAAACCTGTTGAGCCGAAGCTTGTGTATTTCAAGAAAGACCCGCAGATCTTAAATCTTGTCTCTTTGCGAATGAGCGATAATCCCTTGACCCACCAGGTCTACACATTGGTTTTGAGCAACTCCTCCGGAATCAAGGTCAAAGATGCGATCAAGATCGATGCTGCACTTTCCGCGATGAAGTGTTCCGGTAATGCTACTTTGACGAGTGAAGCGGAGTCAGAATCCAGACGCTTTTTCGAATATGAAATCGATTTTTGATTATTCTGTACTAAACACATAGAAAACGCCAAGATTTTTTCATTCGCAAATATTACAGCCCCTATAGTAGAGCGCCGGTTGGGTTTGTCCCGACCGGCGTTCATCTATAGAAAGGGTGAACGAATTGCAAAAGGAAAGTTATGAACAAGGGAGCAAGCGGCTGAATGAAGAGCTGCTGAACGTCGGGACAAGTGAGCTGCCTGACTTCCTGGAACAGCACAGAGAGGACTTGATCACAAGCCCGCATCCGTTCGCGGACTACATGCGGACGAAGTTCCGGGAGAAGGGGATCCTGCGGCATAACGTGTTCCTGGCTGCCGACCTCTCGGAAAACTACGGCTACAAGCTGATCGCAGAGGAAAAGCACACGCGGAAGCGGGACACGATCCTGCGCCTTTGCATGGCGGCGCGGTTCAGGCTGGAGGAGGTGCAGGAGGCGCTGATCCTCTATGGCATGGCGCCGCTGTACGGGAGATTGACGCGGGATGCGGTGCTGACGGTCGCTATTCAAAACGGGATCTACGATTTATGCGCGGTCAACCGCTTGCTGGAAAGCTGCGGGCAAGCGCCGCTGATCGAGAACTACGAATGAACTGCCGCGTTCACACCAAAACGGTGAGAACGCGGCAAAGCTGTTTTTGTTATGATGAAATGCCCGAAACATACAAAGGAGGTCTATGGCGATGGCATTTTGCAGACAGTGCGGCGCGCCTTTGCAGGAGGGAACGAAGTTCTGCTCCGAATGCGGCGCACCGGCAGACAGTGCACCGGTTCGGATGGCGTCACCGCAGCTTGAATACCCGGCAGAGAAGCCGAAGAAAAAGAGAAAAAGCATTTTCAAGCGCTGGTGGTTCTGGGTGCTGGCGGTGATCGTGATTGCAGGCATAGCGGGGCGCTCCGGCGCGAAAACGCTGACTAAGCCGACCGCAAGGCAGACCGCTCCCGTTACTACATCGGCTCCCCAAGTGACAGCGAGGCCGACCGCAGCTCCGACAGCAGAACCTGCGGCCGATCCGACCGAGGAACCCATGACCGAGCCGCAGACCGCGGCCGCGGGGAATGAGATCCGCCCGGAGGTCAAGGAGTTTCTGGACGCCTACGAAGCCTGCATGGACGAGTATGTGGACTTCATGCAGAAGCACATGAACGCCGACCCGAGCAGCATGGTGTCGATGATGGGGGACTACTACAGCATCCTCGCCCGCTACACCGAGTTTGCGGAGAAAATCGACGCTTTCGACGAGAGCGAGCTGACCAATGCCGAGCTGGCCTACTATCTGGAAGTGACCAACCGCGTCAGCCAGAAGCTGCTCCGCATCGCCGGGTGAAAACACGTTATACCCTGTTACGTCCTCTTGAAGCGCAGGACGTAACAGGGTATAATCATGCCAGAATTTGAAGCGGAGACCGGGATAAATTACTATGATACTTCTGATTATAGCCGCGCTCATTGCCGCGGCGGTCGTTCTGTGCGGCTATACGACCGTCCGGCTGCCCGTCAGACGCGAGGAGGGAAAACGGCATATCGCCTGCGTCGGCGACAGTGTGACCTACGGCTGCACGCTGCCCCTGTTTTTTCTGCGCCGATACCCGACCGTGCTGCAGAAATTGATCGGTTCCGGTGCGCAGGCGGCGGCTTTTGCGGTCAATGACCGGACGCTGCAGGATACCGGCAACAAGCCGTTTCGGAAGGAGCGCGCTTTTCGGCAGAGCAGGGAGTTTGGACCGGATACGGTCGTCATTCTGCTGGGTACAAACGATTCCAAAGACATCAACTGGATCTCGGCAGCAGCTTTCCGGCAGCAGTATGCGGAGCTGATCGCGGCGTACCGCGCCCTTTCTCCCGCCCCGCGTATCGTGATCTGCACGCCGCCCTGCGCCTTCAAGCCGTTCAACCGTTTCTTCTCTATCACGAACGACGCGAAGCTCGACCGCGTCCCGGAGATCGCGGCGGAGATCAAAGCGATCGCGGCGGTGAACGGCACGGAGCTCGTGGATCTGTATGCGCTCACGCAGGGGAAGCGGGAGCTGTTCGGGCCCGACGGGCTGCATCCGAATGCTGCAGGGGCAAAAGTGATCGCCGAAGCGGTGTTTCGGACGCTGAGCAATCATCCCGATAAAGAATCAGACAAACAAGAAATGAAGTAAGCACTATGGGGGAGAAGCACCTATGCACTACGGCAAAGTTTCCAAGGCGGTTTTCATCGACCGACCGAACCGCTTCATAGCCCATGTCGAGATAGACGGACAGGAAAACACGGTGCATGCAAAAAACACCGGACGCTGCCGGGAACTGCTGATCCCCGGCGCGGAAGTGTGGCTGGCCGGATCGGACAATCCCGCCAGAAGGACGGCGTATGACCTGATCGCGGTGAGAAAGTCCAACGGCCTGCTCGTCAATATAGACAGTCAGGCCCCGAATGCCGTGGCGCGGGAATGGCTGGATGCGCAGAGCTTTGACCTGATACGGCCGGAATTCCAATACGGCCGGTCCCGCCTGGACTTCATGATGGAGAGGGGAGACGAACGCTTCCTGATGGAAGTCAAGGGATGCACCCTTGAGCGGGACGGGATCGGTTACTTCCCGGACGCGCCGACCCAGCGGGGCGCAAAGCACTTGCGGGAGCTGGCTAAAGCGGAGGAATATCATGCGGTTTTGCTGTTTGTGATCCAGATGGACGGCATCACGGAGGTACGGGAAACCGGGATACAGACCCTGCCTTCTGTCAGGCGCTGGAAGAGGCAAAGGAAGCCGGTGTGAAGGTGATCTTTCTGCCCTGCCATGTGGAACCGGATGGGCTGTCCTTCACGGCAAATGAGAAAACGCCGCGGCTTTGAGGGAGGACGGAATCGTGAACTGCCACCGGAAGGGAGACGGACAGCAAATGAGCGAAAGAAAATACGAATACGACGCCGTGCTGCATGAAGAGCCGGACGGCGGAGCCTGGGTGGCCTTCCCCTGGGATATCCGCGAGGAGTTCGGCAAAGGTCGCGTAAAGGTTCACGCAAGCTTTAACGGTGTTCCCTATGACGGGAGCGTCGTCAATATGGGACTGAAGAACGAGGACGGAAGCGTCTGCTACGTACTCGGCGTGCGGAAGGCGATCCGGCAGCAGCTCGGCAAGGCAGACGGCGACACGATCCGCGTTACGGTCGAGATCCGGGAGGACTGAGACATATGCAGGAGCTTGACATGGATACCCTGCTGTTTTTTGACGCTCACCGCGCAGCGCTCCCGCTGTTCACCGCGCTCGGAAAAACAATCTTTGAGCGCTTGTCTCCGAGGTAAAAGAATACTGCACAGCGCAGGAAGCAGAGCGTCATGATGAGTCTGTTTATCTGACCTGGTATGGGAACGCTGAACCGCAGCCGCCTTAAAGATCCGGACGGAATAACCGGAATCGGCTTGCAGAAAAAGGACTGGGCGAAAATCAAGACTTGTCTTGAGAAGATGAAACCATGATCCTTGCCATCGAAAGCGTCGTTTTATGCCTGCTGTTCACCTTGATGGTGTATGGCATGTCCCGCGACCCGATCAAGCAGCTGTACAACTATCCGCCAAAGATCCGGGAGCGGGTCAGGTCGCTGCCCGCGTATGAGGGCAGGATCCCCACGCAGAAGAACAAGCTGGCGGCCAAGCTCACCGCTTCTGTGGTGTTCATCGTCATCCTCAGTCTGATCCTGCGCTATATCAACGGCTGCACGGGCTTTTTACAGGCCTTTGGGACAGGCTTCCTGCTGTGGACGATCGTGAATCTTTGGGATGCGATCGTGCTGGATATCCTCTGGTTTTGCCATGATCCGCATTTTGTCCTCAAGGGCACGGAAGATATGGTCAGCGACTATCACGACTATTGGTTCCATATCAAAGGCTTCTTTATCGGCGAGGCTCTGGCGTTGGTCGTCTGCGCCCTCGCGGGCCTGGTCGTTCAGTTTATTCTAAGGTAAATGTTTCCGAAAGCCCTCGGTTTGTGATATACTCCCTCTCAATAGCCCGGGATTCCTGGAGGTCTGCGATATGAAGAAAACAATAGAAGAACTGCTTCAATCCCCATACTGGATCATTGACATCTTGCCGTCGCAGGTGCCGAAAGACAGCCCGGGACAATACTTTGCGGTTGAAAAGGTTTTCCTGCAAGGCGATCGGATAGAAGAGATCAAGCAAAAGCATATCGACCTGATTTGGAAGCTGAATTGCTATCGAGACATATCGATAGGCGATGAAACAGAGATCAATCCGCTGCCGAGGCACATCGCCGACGAGATGAAAAAAAGGGTTCTCTATATTATGACAGGCGAAAGCATGATCCTTTCGGAACCCGATGACACGCATTTGACGGTTTTTAATCCGGATCCGCAGCTGTTGGAACTGCTCAGGCAGCTTGCTTCGGGCGAAGGCCTTTTTGTCTGGAAGCCTGACTTTTAGGCAAAAACAGGTAGACAATTCCGGATTATGAGGCCATTGAAATGATAGAATCCGAACTTTACAAAGAGCTTGGAGAACTGACCAAGAACAAGGACAGATGGGAAGAGAGCATTCCCTATATTTCGTCTCTCCTCAGTCACGACTCTGTGAGAATACAGGCGAAGGCGCTCTGGCTGCTGGGTGAAATGGGCCTCGTCTTCCCGCGGTCCGTACAGGACGCGGTTCCGGCCATAGCTTCCTTCCTTGACAGCTCTGAGCCGCTTTTGCGGGAGCGGGCGATAAACGCTCTCGGCAGGATCGGACGAGGCAGCTGTCAAGTGATCGAGCCGTATTGGACGGGGCTGCTCCGCTTCGCTTCCGACGAGGAGCCGAAAGTCCGACTGGCGTTTATCTGGGCGTCAGAAAACATCGCTGTGAACACGCCTGATATTTATGAGGATCTTATGCCGGTTTTCGCCAAACTCCTGCATGATGCAGATGACAAGGTACGGATGGAAGCGCCGGAGATCTTCCGCGTGCTCGGCAAACGCAGGCCGGAGTTCGTCAGGCCCTATCTGGAGCGGCTGCAAAGCATTGCGGAAACAGACTCGAACCGCGTCGTTCGGATCCACTGTCACGGCGCGATCAAGGCGACAGAATTGCAATAGACAGCTCGGGATTGGGGGAGCTATAAGCAAATGAGACTACTGTTTGAAATGGACAAAAAGGATTATGGTGGATGTGCGCATTCTTTTACGCGGGACTCTGCCAGAAGTATCATTATCAGGAACGGTAAGATCGCCATGATCCACAGCCTGAAGTATGACTACTATAAATTCCCGGGCGGGGGGATCGAACCCGGCGAGCGCGCCGTCGATGCGCTGATTAGGGAGACTGCCGAGGAAGCCGGCCTGACCGTGATTCCGGATTCTATACGGGAATACGGGTATGTCCACCGGATTCAGAAGAGCACGGTGGAGGAGGACGAGTTTTTTATACAGGACAACTATTATTACCTTTGTGACGTAGAAGAGGGCGTCAGACCGCAGAAACTGGATGACTACGAATCAGACGAGCATTTTACCCTGGAATATGTAACGCCTGAAAACGCCATCCTCAACAACCGGACTAAAGATCACGGGCCAAAGGATCCGGTAATGCTTGAACGGGAGGCGCGAGTCCTTGAAATGCTGCTTTCTGACGGGCTGATAGAGTGACAAATTTTGCCGAGCAGAACCGACCATACCATCCTTTTGCGAAATACGCAAAGAGGAAAAGAGGGAGCAGGCTATGATCTTTTATTTCACCGGAACAGGCAATTCCCTGCACGCAGCGCAAAAGCTGCCCGGTCTCGGCGATCCAGTACGGGAAAAAGACAGCCTCCCGCGGGCGGTACGTCAATCCGGTGTTGAAGTGAAGTCGGGGAAGCCGGGTCCGGCAGAGACGCATACGAATAGAAAATGCTAACCTCGTGACAACCAAACGGCCCTTACGGTGTTGGTCGTCACGAGGTTATCAGACTTGAACGCATGATCCGCGGCCTTGACAAGACAGCGTTTGAGCGGATATAGTACTTTTGCTGATTCAAACAGAAGGAGGTTACCCACCATGGAGAAGTTTATCCCGTATGAGAAGCTCTCGAAAAAGAAAAAGCGGGCGCTGGACGCAGGCAGGCGAACGGTCTGGACCATCAGCCCGGTGACTCGCAAAAGCGAAAACCCGAAAGCCTATAACAGAAAGAAAGCACAGAAGTGGACGAATGATTCCTCTTTCTGTGCTTCCTTTTTTGTTTCCATAGCGCGGAGAAAGGATTTATGAATCATTCCGCTTCGGCTGCTGCTGGACAATCTCCCGGCAAACTGGTACTATAATACCGACCTGCAATATTTGGCATTTGATCGTTTTTCCCGCCGCTCACGCGGCAGCCGAAAAACAGGACGAATGAAACGGTAAGAGGGTTGCGTATGGTTATCAAAGAGATCGAGGTCAAGGACATCCTGACAAAGACGAATCTGCCCGTGTCGGATTACGCCGTCAATCCCTATGTGGGCTGCACCCACGCCTGCAAATACTGCTATGCCTCCTTCATGAAGCGCTTTACCAACCACCCGGAGCCCTGGGGCGAGTTCGTAGACGTCAAGACCTGGCCGGAGATCCACAAGAGCGGGAAGTACGCCGGAAAGGAAGCCTTCTTCTGCTCGGTCACCGACCCGTACCAGCCGCTGGAGAAAAAATACGGACGCACCCGCGCCCTCTTGGAGCAGCTTTTGGACACCGGGATCAGCATCAGCATCTCCACGAAATCCGACCTGATCCTGCGGGATCTCGATCTGATCCGGCAGTTTCCCAGTGCCCATGTGTCCTGGTCGATCAATACCCTGGACGAGGACTTCCGGAAAGAGATGGACCGGGCTGTGAGTATTGAGCGCAGACTGGAGGCTATGCGTCAGTTTTACGAGGCCGGGATCCAGTCCACCTGCTTCATCTCGCCGATCTTTCCCGGCATCACGGACCCGATCGAGATCATCGAGCGGGCCAAAAGCCAGTGCAACCTCGTATGGCTGGAGAATCTGAACCTGCGCGGGGATTACAAAAAGCGCATCCTCGACTGGATCCATGAGCACCACCCGGAGCTGGATGAGCTGTACCGGGAGATCTATACGAAGAAAAGCCGTGCCTATTGGACGGAGCTGGATCAGAAGATCCGGGCATACACGGCAAAGGAAGGCATGCTCTATATCCGCGATGACGACCGGCACCGCGCGCCCTTCGGCGAGCCGCCGGTGGTGTGCAACTACTTCTATCATGAGGAGATCACGAAGTCCGCGAAGAAGGGGAAGACATGAATTATCTTGAAGAATACTACAACAAATATGATGAAGAAGGGCGCCTTCTTTCTCGTCATGGGCAGGTGGAATACCTGACCACCATGAAATACATAGAAGAATGTCTGGAAGGCATTTCAGATCCAAGCATCCTTGAAGTTGGCGCAGGCACAGGACGTTACAGTGTGACATTGGCAAAGCAGGGGTGGCAAGTAACTGCTGTTGAGCTGATTGAACACAATCTGGAAATACTGAAATCCAAATTAGAGGGTACAGAACCCATCACGGCAATCCAGGGGAATGCACTGGATCTCTCCCAGCTTACTGATAATTCTTTCGATTTGACGATGCTGCTCGGTCCTATGTATCACCTTTACACGAAAGAAGAAAAGCTGAAAGCACTTTCTGAAGCGGTGCGCGTGACAAAACATGGCGGTCATATTCTCGTGGCTTATTGTATGAATGAACCGACCGTCATCCAGTATGTGTTTGGATTAAACAACCTGCAAAAAGTGATGGAGCTCAACATGCTGACCTCCGACTGGCATTGTATCAGTGAGCCGAAGGATCTTTTTGAGATGGTGCGCACAGAAGAGATTGCGGACTTGGATTCGACGGTTCCTGTCAAAAGAATCAAACTGGTCGCCACAGATGGTGCAACGAATTACATGCGAGAATCCATAGACGCTATGGATGATGAGACTTTCGCCAAATGGATGGATTATCACTTCACGATCTGTGATCGGCAGGACCTGATCGGCGCGTCCCATCATACGCTGGATATACTCCGAAAAGAGTGACAGGCGGGCGTCTTGAGAAACTTTGCCGTATGGCGAGGGGATACGGATATGAATCTAAAAAGTTTCGATGACAAATGCGTAAGGATCCTTACTGCCTCGGGAGAGGCCTATGAGGGGACCGCATCGTATTGCGGCCGCGAATATGTTTTTCATGAATACGGCGGCGATCAGGAGGCCTTGCTTCTTACCCCGATGCTGTTTTACAAAGACGACATCGCAAGTGTCACAAGCCTGGAGGACACGGACGGACCGTTCGGGCATTATTCTGAAAAATACGGGCTTTTGGAGAAAAAATGCCTCGAGTGGGGGACCGATATGATAGAAGAGGTCCTTGAATCAGAAGACGATACCCGGATCCTCAGAATGCTGTCCTGTATGAAGGATCATCTTCAAGCTCTTGCAGAAAGAGCGGTTCCCGGTATGGCTCCGTGGCGCAGCGGAAACAGCGTGTCGGAATCGGAAGTGGACGAGGATGAGCTTGGGCCTGTATACAGGGGAGAACTGGAGAATATGCTGGAAACGCTTGTAAAATACAGCGGGAATGATGAAGTCGTCCGTGAGGCGAGGGATCTTCTGGAGCGGCTCTCCAGACAGAACTTCTGCAACACGGCCGAGGACGCCTACACGGGCTGAGGACAAGCGGGATCTGGCGTATTCAAGCAAAAAGCAACTTCAAGTTGCGGAAAAGCAAACTGAGGTTGGTGGAAAATGAAAGCTTCGTGCGGTATGCTCCTTTTGCAAGGAGGTTGATACGATGAGTTTTGGAGAAAACCTGCAGCTGATTCGCAAGAAGAATCAGCTCTCACAGGAAGGCCTGGCGGAAATGCTGGGAGTCAGCAGACAGGCCGTGTCAAAGTGGGAGCTTGGGGGCAAGACCCGCCTCGAGTACAATAACCCGTCGTCCGAAAAAGTCTGAGACATCAGGCTTTTTCGGGTAATCGCATTTTGACTGACAGTCAAAATGCGCGGCGGGAGAAGCGCAGTCAGAAAAGTCCCATCAGACTTTTTTGACAAGCTGAAGCAGGCAGGATCGCTGACGATCCTGCCTGCTTTTCTTTCAGTTTTCTTCCTCTTTCAGCACCTTGCCGTCCGCACCGACGGTAACGATCCGCAGCGGGATCGTCTTCCCACATTCCGCCAGCGCCTGATAGACCGCGTACTCCAATCCGCCGCAGCAGGGAACGAACATGCGCACGAGCGTGACGGAGCGGATCTCGTTTTCCCGGAAGATGGCGGTCAGCTTCCCGGCCTGATCGTGTTCCCGCTGCTTGGGACAGGCGATCACGGTCGTCCGGCCGGCAACAAAGTCCCGATGGAAGTTTCCGTAGGCATAGGCCGTGCAGTCCGCCGCGATCAGCAGATCACAGTCGTGGAATACCGGAGAAGTTGGACTGGCAAGGAACAGCTGCACCGGCCAGTTGTCAAGCGCGTTGGGGGCGTCTCCGCCTGCGCTCTCCGGCTTCCCTGTCTCTTTTCTGCGCTTGGCCTCCAAGACGGCCTGCTCATCATAGCCGGGGGCTTCCCGCATCTCAAAGGAAATGGCGCTCATCGGACATGCGGGCAGGCAGTCGCCAAGCCCGTCGCAGAAATGCTCCCGCATCAGCTTTGCCTTGCCGTTTACAATGTCAATGGCTCCCTCATGGCAGGCATTGGCACACAGCCCGCAGCCGTTGCAGCGTTCTTCATCGATTTTGATGATCTTTCTTAACATTGCGTTTCCTCCTGTGTAAATCGAGGCTATCGTCAAGCTGCTATATTCCATACGATACCATATATCTTCTCATATTTCAAACAAATACACACAAGACGACACGACGGCCGGACAGAGAAGACTGCCCGGGAAACGGGTCGGGCGGTTAACTCTTCCGGGAATACCGCGAGAGAATACCTTGTTGAAACACAGGGTATAACAAGGTATAATCAAATCAGAATGCAGATAAGCGGAGGATCGAGGCAATGAAACCGGAAACGATAGCACGGATCCGCAGGTTTTCAACAGAACGGGGCTGGGAACAGTTCCATACGCCCGCAAATCTGGCAAAGTCCATCTCCATCGAGGCAAACGAATTGCTGGAATGCTTCCAGTGGAGCGATACGGATTACGACCTCGCCCACGTGGGGGAGGAGCTGGCTGATGTGATGGTGTACTGCCAGAATATGCTGGACGCGCTCGCGCTGGACGCCGACGCGATCATCAACGCGAAGATGGATCAGAACGAGGCCAAGTACCCCGTCGAGAAATGCCGGGGCAGCAACGTGAAATACGATCAGCTGTGAGAGGCGCGCGATGATAAAGCTTCGATACGGCAACACCAACACGTTTTACATTCCGGGCACGGACGGCGGACTGCTCGTCGATACGGACTGGGCGGGGACGCTGCCGCAGTTTTTCAAGGCGATCAAGGCGGCCGGGATCGATATGAGGGCGATCACGGCTCTGCTGATCACCCATTATCATCCGGACCACATGGGTCTTGCCGGTGAGCTGCAGCGGCGCGGCGTGAAGCTGCTGCTCGCAGACGTGCAGCGCCCCTTTGTCCATGTCTCGGATGAGATCTTCGCCCGGGACAAGCGGCTCGATTACCGGGCGGTGGATGAAAATGCCGCGACCGTGATCTCATGCGCGGAGAGCAGAGCGGTTCTGAAAACGCTCGGCGTCGATGGCGAGATCCTCCGCACGCCGAGCCACAGCGAGGACAGCGTTTCGCTCCTTTTAGACGACGGAAGCTGCCTTGTCGGCGACCTGGAGCCGCTCGCGTATTTGGCGGGATACGACGAGAACGCTGCGCTCAAAAGCGACTGGGAGCAGATCCTGTGCCGACACCCGAAGCGCATCCTGTACGCCCACGCGAACGAACAGAGATTGTGAACGGCGGAAGCGAACAAGCAGCCGGCTATAAAGGAGACACCATGATCAGACCCATTATGAAAGACCCGATCTTTCTTTCCCAGAGATCCGCACCGGCTACGCCGCAAGATCTGCCTGTCGCGCAGGACTTGCGGGACACGCTGATGGCGCACCGGGACGGCTGCGTCGGCATGGCGGCCAATATGATCGGCGTGGCCAGACGGATCATCATCTTTGACGACAACGGCAGTGCGACGGTGATGTTCAATCCGGAGATCGTCAAGTGCGCCGGAGCGTATGAGGCGGAAGAGGGCTGCCTGTCGCTGACCGGCACGCGCAAGGCGACGCGATACCGCTCGATCAAGGTGCAGTACCAGAACGAGCAGCTGCAAACGCGCCTCAAAACCTACACCGGCTTCACGGCGCAGATCATCCAGCACGAGATCGATCATTTGGACGGCGTGCTGATTTGAGAGAATGCTCGGGAAAGGAGAAACGCAGATGAAAAAAAGAAAGATCTATATTGCCGCGCCGCTCTTTAACGAGGGCGAGCGGGCCTTTAACGAGCGCATCGACGCGATCCTGCGAGACTGCGGCCACGAGACCTTCC
>Ga0256405_10002487_pt1 | contig 42086 bp, 38 predicted proteins | sample RumenRJG_02DNA_FD_189096 | JGI IMG/M metagenome (GOLD analysis project Ga0256405, IMG submission 189096) | Bovine rumen microbial communities from Lethbridge, Alberta, Canada - RJG_02 | ecosystem: Host-associated > Mammals > Digestive system > Stomach > Rumen | place: Canada: Alberta... | reverse complement strand
GGAGGGGCCATACCCGTTCCCATCCCGAACACGGAAGTCAAGCCCTCCTGCGCCGATGATACTGCCGAGAGGCGGGAAAGTAGGAGGCCGCCGGCTTTTTTTTATTTCCACGGGCATGTGCCCCCGCAGAAGCGGGGGCTTTCTTTTTCCCCGGCGGATCTTCTCTCCTCTTCCTTCAATCCTTCAACTGATTTTCTTACATATTTTGCGGGGACTTGTTCCTTTGAGACGGGGGTGGCGGTGTTCCCCGTTCGCGGGTCTTCTTTCTGGTGGGTACCGATATGTGGTTTTTCATACACTTGTCGAGTTACAACGGAAGCGCTTTTTCCGTAAGATTGTAGTATGAGTGCATATACATTTGATGCCGTCATCCTTGATATTGATGGAACCATCTGGAACACGACAGGCATTGTTGCCGTTGCCTGGAATCATGCCGTGGATATGTCCGGATATGCGGCCCGCAAGGTTGTTGCCCAGGATTTGCAGAAGGAATTCGGCAAGACAATGGATGTTATTGCTGCCGATTTGTGGCCGAACCTGTCGCAGGCACAGCGCAGCACACTGATGTCTCTTTGCATTAAGGAGGAACAGCTTGCCCTTGCTGCTTCTTCTCTGGACATCTGCTATCCGGGCGTGCGTGAAACCGTCCGGGAACTTTCCGGCACAAATAATTTTTATATAGTAAGCAATTGTCAGGCCGGTTACATAGAACTGACGCTGGAAAAAACCGGCCTTGCGCCGTATGTGAAGGATTTTGAATGTTTTGGTCGGACTGGCAAAGGTAAGGCAGAGAATTTGCTGCTTCTTAAGGCCCGTAACCAGCTGCATGCTCCGCTCTACGTGGGCGATACGCAGGGTGACGCCGATGCCTGCGCGCAGGCCGGAATCCCCTTTGTGTGGGCGTCGTACGGTTTTGGGCAGGCAGACAAATTCTTCGATAAAATCACTTCCTTTGGGGAACTGGCCCGCATTGTGCAGAAGGAGGAAGCGTGATGCTGTACATCTTTGATATGGGCGGCGTGGTGACTACTACTGCCCATGTGGAGAAAGGGATTGCTTCTGTCCTGCATATCACGGAAGATGCATTTGTGCAGTTCTGCCGGGGAACAAAGTCCGGTGAGGAAGATTTGTGGGCCGCGTATTCTGACGGACGGGTTTCTACTGCGGAGTTCTGGCGGCAGTTTTCCGCCCGTTCCGGCATAGCAGTGGCGACTGACTGGTGCCAGTGGTTCTTCCACCCGGTGCTGGATGCCGGTACCGCTGCCATCATTGCGTCCCTGCGTGCAGCGGGAAACCGCGTGGTCTGCGGCACAAACACCAACGATTCCCATTACCGCACCCACTGCGAGCGCGGCGACTATGCGCTTTTTGACCAGACCTATGCTTCCTGCCTGATGGGCGTTTCCAAGCCGGACCCGGCGTTCTGGCAGATAATTATGACGGCGGAAGCTGTTGCCGCGGAATCCTGCGTGTTCATTGATGACCGCCAGGAAAACTGCGATGCGGCGGCGCGTCTGGGAATCCGTGCCATTCACTTTGAGGGCGCAGCCGCCCTTGCCGCCGAACTGGGCATCAGCCTGCCCGCCTGAGCAGCCCCGCTTTTGGGGTACCTGCGCTCCCTTACTTTACAAAAAACATTGCTGTCGGATATAATAAGTATGAGGTGTTGTCTGGGGTGTCCGTCGGCATCCGCTCCTCAGCTCAATCCGGATGAACGGAGGGAATGTATATGGCAGAAACGGCTGCAAAGACTGAAGATATTGATATATTTGACGCATTGTCGAGCGGTATAGATGAAAGCGAGCGCAAGGATATGCTGCGCCGCATGGGAGAAAATAATGCTCCCGACGGGGACGGCGCCCCGCTGTTCAGCCGCAAGATGACTTATAAAGAAAAAAACAGGCTCATGGAAAAGTACGACAGGCTTTCCATCTTTACTCGTATTCTTATGTGGATTCGCTCTTTTTTGACGGGCAGTTCCATGGAAGACGTGATGAACGAGTACGATGTCCGCCGGATTGCCCGTGAGGTTGAGGCGCAGCGGCCCAGCCTGCTCATGTACCGCAAAAAGCTTCTGTGCGAGGGCTTTTACACGGAGCTGTCGCACCTGAGGTCAGCGGCGGACTTCTTCCGTCCGTACATGGAACGCTTTGACAAGAATCCCGCCTCCGTCTATATGTTCATCGGCGACCTGCTGGTGCCGGAAATCGGCGAAAAAATCATGCAGGATATGGATTCCGCCCTGCTTTCTGTGGACAAGGAACTGCTTCCCGACACGCAGAAAAAAATGCTGGAAAGCATGGTAAATACGCTTGCCACTATTCCCAGTGACAAGCGGCAGGAGATGGCGAATTTCGTGCGCTCCGTTGTGTGGATTGACCAGCTGACAAAGCTTTCGCTGCGGGATTTTCAGACGCTTTTTGGGAAACCGGGCGACAGCGGCCACGAATGCCTGTTCTCGCTGGTGCGCAAGGATGTGTCCCGCCTGGCCGCTGTTATCTGCGGTGCGGTGCCGCTGGAAGACCGCGTAGTGGAGGTGTTCAAGTACCTGAACGGCGACGGCACGCTGAAAGAGCAGGCCGACTTTGCCGTCGAAGCGCTGGAGCACATTCCGACCGTGCGCCACTTTGCCAACTTTGTGCCAATGGATAAGATTGCCAAGATTGTGAACGGCGACGCGCTCTATACCGTGACCCCGCTCAAGCAGGACGAAAACTGGTTTGACGTGTACACGCAGGAATGGAAGCACCGCTTCGACAAAAAAGTGCAGCATTGGCAGATGGAGCAGAAGCGCAAGCAGCTGCAGGGCCTTTTGAAGCGCTTCTTCAGGCTGCAGGAATTCCCCATGCTGCCGTCGCGCCCGTGGCTGCAGATTTGGGGCGGCCTGTATTTCTGCTACGAGTATTCCATGGGGCTCATCAACAATTTTATGGAGCGCTACTTCCATCAGTACATCAAGATACTCAAAATGCTGCTGCTGGAAGGCGAATTCGCCATGCGCGACAACCGGCAGGAACTGAACACCGCCGTGGACGAGCTGGTGCGCGTGAACGAGCAGCTGCAGGTGCTGCGTACCCAGCTTTCCGTAACCGGGGAATATTCGGTCGGTATACTGCGCTTTAAGGACAAGGAAAAAGGTTCTTCTCAGGTGGCGGCAACGCAGGTAGACAAGATAATGAGCTTTATCACGCGCGATTCCCGCGAAATTGAGAAGCTGATGGATTCGTCCTGCTGCAGGCTGCAGAGTCTGCTGAACGGCTTCCTTTCCGACAAGATAATCGGGCGGTACTGCACTATTTCCAACCTGCACCAGCTGCACAATGATGAATACAATGTGGAGAGTATACTGAAGGAATGTCATTCCCGCTTCCTGCATCTTTATGAAATCCTGAAGGATCTGGAGCTGCTGGAAAAAGAAGATGCCAAGGAGCGCGGCATCAAGCTGTAACGGAAATGCTACGGGACTTTAGCGTGTTGCAGTCCCGGCGTTTCCTTGGGAACTCTTCTTCAAATCTGCCAAAATATGCTATACTGGGGGCATGATTCAGCTTATTGCATTTCTTGGCAATTACGGGCGCGAGTATGAGCGTACGCGCCACAACACAGCATGGATGTTCGCCTCGTCGCTGCCTTTTGCGGGCAGACTTTCCTGGGCGGAAAAATACAAGTCCGATTTTTGCTCGGTGAGCTACGGCGACTTTGCCGGGTGGCTTGCTGCCTGCGGGCTGCTGAAGCCGCGTGACGACGGTTCTCTGCCCGTTCCGGCGGATGCGCCCCCGCGCCTTTTCTTCATGAAGCCGCTTACCTACATGAACCTGAGCGGTGACGCTGTTGGTGAAGCCGCGCATTTCTTCAAGATTCCTCCGTCTGATATTCTGATTGTACATGACGAAATTGAGCTGCCGCTGGGCACCGTAAGCCTGAAGTGGGGCGGCGGCCTTGGCGGGCACAACGGCCTGCGTTCCGTAAAGGCGGTGCTTGGTACGGCGGATTTCTGGCGGCTGCGCTTTGGAACGGGCAAGCCCGTGCACGGCAGCGTGGCAGATTTTGTGCTGGGCCGCTTTTCTGATGACGAAGAGATTGTACTGTCGCAGGTGTTTCCGCAGACGGCGGGAATGTTCGCGCGGCTGCTGACGGCAAAGGATCCTGCCCGCCTTGTGCCGGAATGGGGCAAAAAGAAGCTTTCCGCGGAGACCGTATGAGCCCCGCGGAAGAAAGGGCCGGTGCGGCCGCTTGCAAAGCCTCTGCTGCGGAAGCCGCGGGTTCGGCGGGATGCGTGGGGGCGGCGGGAAGCCCCCGCGGTACCGCGGAGCAGGGCAGTGTGCCGCTGGTGCATGGTGCTGCTGCGAATGCAGATGCTGCGGTGGATGCCGCGGGAAATCCCGCAGTGCATGCATTTTCCAGACTGTTTGCGGTTGTGGCTGCACTGCGGGGTGCACACGGCTGTCCGTGGGACAAAGACCAGACACCGCTTTCCATGCGGCACAACATTGTGGAAGAAGCCTTTGAGGCCGCCGATGCAATTTCCGGGGGAAATGCTGCCCATGCGCGCGAGGAACTGGGCGACGTGCTCTTTGACGTGCTGCTGACGGCCTTCATGTACGAGCAGGACGGCAGCTTTTCCGTGGCGGACGTGCTTTCCGACGTTACCAACAAACTGGTGCGCCGCCACCCGCATGTCTTCGGGCCGGAACCGGGTTCCCGTCCGCTGGAAAAAGCTGCGGTGAATGCGCGCTGGGATGACATAAAGAACAGCGTGGAAGGCCGGGCGTGCAGCAATGTGCTCGACCAGGTGCCGCTGGGCTTTCCGCCGCTTCTGCGCGCGTACAAGCTGCTGTCCAAGGCGGCAAAGCTGCATTTTGACTGGGAAAGCGCAGCTGATGCACGCGCAAAGCTCTGCGAGGAACTTGCGGAAGTGGATGAAGCCGCCGATACAGTTGCTGCGGAGCTTGCGGCACATCCTGCGGCGGACGGCGGCAGGGGAACGCCCTTCACGCGGTCTGCCCAGAATCCGGCGGCGGACAGTGCCCAGCTGCACCTTGAAGAAGAAATCGGCGACCTGCTGATGTGCGCCGTCAACCTGAGCCGCATGCACCGCGTGGATCCGTCCCTTGCGCTTGACCGCGCAAACCGCAAATTCTACCGCCGCTTTTCCTTTGTTGAGCGCCGCATGCAGGAGTCCGGCCTGCCCTTTGACGATGCGCACCTTGCAGAAATGGAAGCCTTCTGGCAGGAAGCCAAGCGCGAAGAACGCAAGGACTAGCGCGGTGCTGGGCGCTCCCCGTACTATTCAGCCTGTCCCAGTTCTGCAACCTGTGCAATCAGGGCGGACGGAGTGAGCGCGTAGTCTGTCCGGATGCGCCGCGCGGCAAGGGCATGTGCCAGCGATGCAGCGGCGGCGGCTTCCAGCGGCACATAGCCCTGAGCCAGCAGTGCGGCTGTCAGTCCGGAAAGCACGTCTCCGCTGCCCGCCTTGGCAAGCGCATTCGTGCCGAGCGTCTGTATGTAGAGCCGCATTCCCGGTTCCCCGCCGCGCTGTGTCCCGATGAATGTGTTTGCGCCCTTTACCAGCAGCACGGCCTCCGGGAAGGCGCTGCAGAAGCGCTGCATCAGCTCCCGCCTGCGGCTCAGCACATCCTGCACGGAAAAAGTGCCCAGCCTGCAGCCTGCAAGCAGCGCGGCGAATTCCCTGGGGTGCGGCGTAAGCACGGTTCCCCGGCTCCGTTCCTCCAGCAGCTGCCGGATGGCGGCGGAACGGCAGATGTCGGCATCCAGCACGCAGGGAACGTCTTTGTGCTCACGGAGCCAGCCGCAATATGCGTCCGCGGTGCTTTCTCCGCCGCCCAGCCCCATGCCCAGCGCCACCGCCGATGTTCCTTCCGGGAATGCTTCCGCTGCCATCAGCTCAAAGGGTACCTGCACTCCGCTGCGCCCGCCGTGAACCAGCGTAACCAGCCCCGCACCAAAATTGAGCGCGGCCGTGCCCGCGATGACTGCCGCCCCCGCTTTTTCGCCCGTCACCACCGCAACGTGCCCGAAACTGCCCTTGTGCACCTGCTGCCGGGGGCGGTGGGGCAGGCGCAGGTCTTTTTCTTCCAGCAGTTCCGCTGCCGCTTCCCCGTTTTCGAATGCCGTGCGCGAAACACCCAGCCCCGCAAGCGTAATGTGCCCCGCTGCATCCTTGGCGCGGTCGCTGAACAGTGCCAGCTTGAGGGCACCCATGGTCACCGTCTCGTCCGCATGGAACACCGCGCCTTCTGCATTGCCGCTGCCGTCCAGCCCGGAGGGTATGTCGCAGGCAAGCTTATAGGCATCCCGGCAGGCATTTGCGGCAAACGCCGCTGCTGCAGCCTCCGCCGGAAGTGAACCGTGGAATCCGCTGCCGAACATGCAGTCCGCAATCACCTTCAGGTCTATGCTCGTCTCTTCAAGGTATTCGTCCAGCTCCTCCACGCTGATGAATCGCACTCCCAGCCGTGCGGCGCGCTCCTTCTGTACTGTGCAGAGCGGACTTTTCGGTTCCGCCACCGCGCAGACTGTTACGCCGATGTCCTTGGAGGCAAGCCGCCGCGCCAGTGCGTAGCCGTCCGCGCCGTTGTTCCCCCCGCCCGCAAGTACCAGCACCGCCGCCCGGTTCAGGTGCACGTCCGTGCTGCTGCCGGTATGTGCCAGCACCGCCTGTTCCAGCGCAGCGGCGGCGTTTTCCATCATAATGTCTTCCGTAAGTCCGTATGTTTCGCGCGCCCGTGCATCAAGCACCCGCGTATCCGTAAAAATATGCTGCATAGGCTCATTATACTTTGTAATGGAAAGTTGTGACAGAGGGAAAAATTCCTCTGGATTTTCTGCCCTTTGTGCTATATACTTTGTACTATGGCTAGAAATTCTTCATTCCGACTGAAATTCATTGCATTCATTTCCGTGTTTGTCACGATGCTGGTGCTGGTGCTTTCGTTTTTTTATGTAAGGCAGAATGTTTCTTCCGCTATACAAATCTTCGGTGAAGCCGGCGTTACCGTGGTGCAGGCTGCGCGTACCGTCATCGACGGCGACAAGTTCGAACGGCTGGTAAAATCGCTTGATGAAAACGACCCCTACTATAAGGAAGCCTGTGCTTCGCTCCTTGAGATGAAAAAGCTGAGCAACTGCCGCTACCTGTACACGATGGCGCAGAAGTCCGGTAACGATTTCTACTATATTATCGACGGCAGCTGCGAGCTGACCGACGAAGAGAATTTTTCACCGCTGGGTACGGTGGAAGACATCTCCAGCTACGGGGATGCTCCCTACGAATCTATGCAGAAGAAGGAAATTGTGATAGGCAAGCTGGAAAACCAGGAAATATGGGGCTGGACGGTTACCGTTTATGCGCCTATCGTGGCAAGAAGCGGCAAGGTGGTGGGCTTCCTTGGCTGCGACTTTGACGCGCGCCCGCTGGTCAACATGCTCCGCAGCAGCATCATCAAGTCTCTGCTTACCGGCATGGTGCTCATCCTCATTGTTATCATCGCCATTACGCGCTTTATGCAGCGCTTCTTCAACCGCATCGCAGACGTAACGGGCGCCATGCAGCAGATTTCGCAGGGCGAAGGCGACCTGACGCTGCGCCTGCAGGAGGGCGTGGAAGACGAAATCGGCATGCTGGCGCGCAGCTGCAATGCCGTCACCGAACGGCTGCGCGGCATGGTAAACTCGCTCAAGGACTCCGTAACATCGCTTTCCGGCACGGGCCGCAGCCTGCACGAGCAGACGGAGCTTGCCATCAGCGCCATTAAAGAGGCGAACGGCGGCGTGCAGACGATTGACTCGCAGTCAAAAGAGCAGTCCCGCACGATGGGCATGGTCTACAACAGCGTGCAGTCCGTGGAAGGCGGCTTGAACGGCCTGAACGAAAAGCTTGACGTGCAGTCAAAGGCAATCAGCTCTTCCAGCATGGAAATTGAGCAGCTGACGGCCAACATCACGTCTATCACCGAAAGCGTGAACCGCATGAGCGACCTGTACGCGAATCTGCTGACGGTTACGCAGAACGGCCGCAAGGTGCAGGCCACCGTGGGCGAAAAAATCGACCTGATTGTAAGTGAATCCAAGAACCTGACCGAGGCAAATGCCGCCATCAACAGCATTGCCGAGCAGACGAACCTGCTTGCCATGAATGCCGCCATCGAGGCCGCTCATGCCGGTACTGCGGGCAAGGGCTTTGGCGTTGTTGCAGACGAAATCCGCCACCTTGCAGAAACCAGCGCCCAGCAGTCTGCTTCCATCAAGACCCTCATCGAGGAAATCGATGCGTCCATTGCTTCCATCGTCGAGGCGACCGACCTTTCTTCCAAGTCATTCTCGGAAATCGGCGCTCAGGTTGCCAACATCAACACCCTCATGCAGGAAATCAAGAACGGCATGAACGAGCAGCATGTTGGCGCTGAAAGTATCCTTGAAAAGATAAACGTCATCAACAGCTCAACGTCGGACATCGTGAGCATGAACGCCTTCATGAAGAAGGAAAGCTCCAAGCTCTTTGCCGGCATAGAAGACCTGCGGAAGCAGTCCTCTTCCATCGTGGAAAAGGCCGGTTTTGCGGCAGAGAGCCTGCGGCAGATTCAGCAGTCCGCGGAAAAGAACGGCGAGGCTGCCCGCCAGAACGTGACGGTCAGTACCGAGGTGAGCGAGCTGGTGAACAAATTCAAGACGCAGGTCTGAGCATGACAGCTTCTTCTTGTGAGCGCAGGATGGCGGCTGTTGCGCAGGGGATGCGCCGCCGGGGGCTTGATGCGCTTCTGGTGAGCGACCCGCGGAGCATCTGGTACCTGACCGGCGTGTGGAACGAACCCTTTGAGCGCCTGTACGTGCTTTGCCTTGACGCCTGCGGCCGCGCAGTGCTGGTGGTGAACCGGCTGTTCAATGTGCCGGAGACTGCGGCGGAAACCGTCTGGTACTCGGATGCCGACGATGCCGTACAGGTGCTTTCCCGCCGGGACTCTCTGCGGGGCATGGTGGGTGTGGACGGCAATTGGCCTGCCCGCTTCCTGCTGCCGCTGATGGCGCTGCGCCCGGATGCGCGCTTTGTGCCCGGTTCCGCCTGTGTGGACGAGGTTCGCGGCCGCAAGGATGCAGAGGAAATCGCGCTGATGGCGGAAGCTTCTCGCATCAACGACGTGTGCATGGAGCGTGCCATGGCGCATGTCCGCGGCGGCATGAGCGAGCTGGAGCTTGCTGCATACATTGATGAGCAGTTCCGTGCGGAAGGTGCCGACGGCCCCTGCTTTGAAACCATTGTTTCCTTCGGCGCAAACGCTGCCGACCCCCACCACAGTCCGGATGCTACCGTGCTCAAAGACGGCGACTGCGTGCTCATCGATATGGGCTGCCGCCGGGCGCGCTACTGTTCAGACATGACCCGCACCAATTTTTTCAAATCCGCGCCGCCCCGCGCTGCCGCCGTCCATGACATTGTGCGCACCGCACAGGAGCGGGCAGTATCGCTGGTACGTCCCGGTGTGCCGCTCAAGGACATTGACGCTGCTGCCCGCAGCTGCATTGCGGATGCCGGGTACGGGGACTTCTTTACCCACCGGCTGGGCCACTTCTGCGGACAGGATGACCATGAGCCGGGCGACGTGAGCGCTTCCAGCCCCATAATCGCGGAGGAAGGCATGATATTTTCCATAGAACCGGGCATTTACCTTCCGGGCGAATTCGGCGTGCGGATCGAAGACCTTGTACTGGTTACCGCAGACGGCTGCCGCCCCCTCAACCACGTTGACCACCGCTGGCACCTCGTGGGCGCATAGGACGCAGAACCTCTGCTGCTCCGTTGCCAGCCCCTGCCGCATTGTGGTATAGTAGGGGCATGAGCAATTGCATACCACGGTGGAACCTTGATTCCATTTTCCCCGATATTGATTCTGATGAGCACAAGAAGGCGCTGGAGGAATTCTCCGCTGCGATGGACAATGTTGATGCCCTGCTGGAGACCGCCGACCGCTTTACCCGCGAGGCGAATGCCAATTTTGACTTTCCCGCATGGCTTTCTTCCTACCTTGCCGCATCCGACGAACTTACCGCGCGCAGCCGTACGCTCGGCGCGTATGCCTATGTTTCGTATTCCACGGATACGACCGACACTGCGCGCCTGAACAATCTGTCGCGCGTGCAGGAACTTTCCGTGCGCCTGCAGCAGCAGGAACTCAAATTCAGCACCATGCTGCTGGCGCACCGCGCTTCCCTGGAAGAGTTCTACCGCCGCTTTCCGCAGTATGCAGGCTGGCGCTACCTGCTGGACGAGGTGCTGGAGGGCACCCGGCACCAGATGTCTGCCCCGGAGGAAAAGCTTGCAATGGACTTGCAGCGTACCGGCGGCGATGCCTGGGGGCGCCTGCAGGAGCAGCTGGTAAGCACCCTGCACGATGATTCCGGCAAGACCTTCAACGAAATCCGCAACGATGCCTTTTCCCCGGATGCCCGGCTCCGCAAGGAATCGTGGGGCAAGGAGCTGGAGCTGCTTTCCTGCCACCGCGTTTCCTTTGCCGCCGCGCTCAACAACCTGAAGGGCGAAACCGTCCTGCTCAACCGCCGCCGCCACTGGGACGATGCGCTGGCGCGTGCCCTTGATTCTTCCCGCATGAGCCGTGCCACGCTGGACGCGCTCATCAGTTCGCTGGAAGGTGCTTTGCCGATGTGGCGCACGTATTTCCAGGCAAAGGCAAAGCTGCTCCGCCGGGCTGCTGCCACTGCAAGTGCCGCCGCGGGTACGGACAAGGAACCGGGGCTGGCCTTCTACGACCTGTTTGCCCCGCTGCCCGCTCTGCAGGGAAGCGGTTCCCTGCTTGAAAAAAAGTGGACATTCGATGAGGCGCGCGATTATGTGGCCGCCGAATACAAATCTTTCTCTGCGGAGATGGGGGCTTTTGCGGAACACGCCTTTGCATCCGGCTGGATTGATGCGGAAATCCGCCCCGGCAAAGTGGGCGGCGCCTATGACGAGGACTTTCCCAAGGGCCACCAGAGCCGCATCCTGCTGAATTTTACGGGTGCATTCAGCGACATCATTACGCTGGCGCACGAGCTGGGGCATGCCTACCACTTCTCCTGCATGAAGGGCAAGCCTGCCAGTTTCTTTGACTATCCGATGACGCTTGCGGAAACCGCAAGTACCTTTGCGGAAACCATCACCAAGCAGGACATGCTTGCCCGCTGCAGCGATGCCGACAAGCTGCGGCTCCTTGACATTGACCTGCAGGATGCCGCGCAGGTGCTGGTGGACATTCTGTGCCGCTTCTACTTTGAGCGCAGCGTCTTTGAGGAACGCGCAAACGGAGAGCTGGGGGCCGACGATTTCTGCCGCCTGATGCGCGATGCGCAGGAAAAAAGCTACGGCAGCGGGCTGAGCTCAGAACGGCACGAGTACATGTGGGCGCTGAAGTCTCACTACTACAGCACGGATCTTGATTTCTACAACTTCCCCTATGCATTTGGGCAGCTTTTTGCGGCGGCCCTGTACATGAAGTACCGGCAGGAAGGAGCTTCCTTTGCTGCCACCTACGCGGCGCTGCTTGCGGATACCGGCAGCATGAGCTGCGAAGACGTGTGCCGCAAGGCCGGCTTTGACATTAGTTCCGTGGAATTCTGGAAGAGCGGCATTGCGATGTACGCTGCGGAAGTTGCCGAATTTACGGCGCTGGCGGAAAAGGCATGACAGGCGGCAGCGGCTCAGAGCCTTTCTTCCGCGACGGCCTGCAGTTTTCCTGCCGCCGCTGCTCGCACTGCTGCAAGGACAAGCCCGGCGTTGTCTATCTTTCACAGGAAGACCTTGCTCGGCTTGCGGCATGGGCGGAACTGGAGCCGGAGCAGTTTATGCAGGCGTACTGCCGCTGGGTAGAGCAGGAAGACGGCTCGTTCTGGCTGGCCCTGCGCGAACTGCGGAACTACGACTGTGTGTTCTGGAAAGACGGCTGCGGCTGCGAAGCATACGAAGCGCGCCCCGTGCAGTGCCGGACCTATCCGTTCTGGACGTCCGTGATGCAGGGGCGCGATACCTGGGAACAGACGGGGCGGGAATGCCCCGGCATCGGCTGCGGAGAGCGGCATGATGCTGCCGAAATAGCCGCAGCCCTTGCGGCATACCAGGCGCGCCAGGTCATCCGCAGGGACTGAGCTGCTCCGGAGTGCCGGGCAGCTGCGTACCGGGAAATCTTACCAGAGCTTTTCGCCCAGAAGCCGGGCGGCAAGGCTCACAGCCATTGCGGCGGTGTCGTTCCGGACGTCAAGGATGGGGTTCACTTCCACGATTTCCATGGAGCGCACGGTGTTCAGTGCCGCCATTTCTTCCATCAGCAGCAGGGCTTCCCTGAAATTCAGGCCGCCGGGGACGGGGACGCCGGTTCCCGGTGCAATTGACGGGTCAAGCGCGTCCATGTCAAAGCTGATATGCACCACGTCGCAGTGCGTCTTGAAAAAAAGCTTAACTTTTTTCACCACTTCGCTGAATCCCAGGCGGTCGATGTCGCTCATGGAATAGACGGTTACCCCCGCCTGCCGCATCAGCTGCCGTTCTCCGGTGTCCAGATCGCGGGTGCCGACAAAGCAGATATTCTGCGGGTCAAGCTTGGGGCCGTCATGGTGCAGGTTCACCAGCTCCGGCAGCCCAAAGCCCGCGCTTGCGGCAAGACATTCGCCGTGGATGTTGCCCGAAGGTGTGGTCTCCGCCGTATTGAAATCGCCGTGTGCGTCTACGTACAGCACTCCCAGCCTGATGTCCTTGCTGCGGTAGGCGGCATGCAGTCCCGCCACCGTGCCCAGTACAACCGAATGGTCGCCGCCCAGCACCAGCGGGAATTCATTCCGCTGTATGCTTGCCTCCACGGTATTGGCAAGGGCCGTACAAGCCCGCGAAATGGGCTGCAGGTACTTTGCCTTGGGGTTGTCGCCGATGTCAGCGTATTCCTGTGCCTCAATTTCCTTCGGCTCCTTGTCTATGGAAACCTCGTGTCCCAGGCTTTCAAGCTTGTCCGTAATGCCGGCAAGGCGTATTGCGGACGGTCCCATGTCGGAACCGTGGCGTTTGCCGCCAAAGTCGAGCGGCATCTCAATGATGTGTACGTTCATGCTGGCATACTAACACTAAAAGCCAATGTGGGCAAGCAGATGGCGGCGGGGGATGGTGCGCAGTCCTGTGATTTCCGTGTTTCATGGTTTGCCCGGTTGAAAAAAAACGCGCTCTGTAGCATAATGGAAGGAAGCAGTTTTGACAGGGAAATTCCACGTTTGTCCGGGCAGCCGGGCTGTTGCCGGATAAGCGGCGGCGGGAATCCCGCCCGTGGCTTTGGGAAAACTGCCCCGTGGAGCAAGCAAATTGGAAAAGGAAACGAAAAAGACTGCCGAGAAGGCGGCAAAAACGACCCGCACAAGGAAACCGAGAAAAACGCCCGAAAAGGAAAAGGCTGCTGTTGCTCCCGATGAGTCTGTTCCCGCCGTGGAAGAACAGGTGCAGGACGCGATGCCGGAAAGCCCGGCACCGGAGCCCGCCGTTGCAGACGCTCAGGAATCGTTTTCCTGGCAGGAAAGCGGGGAATCCCCCGCTGCAGCCCCGGAATCAGACTATGATGCCGAACAGAAAGCTATCGAGCAGGAAATAGCGCAGGAGCGCAGCGAGGAACGCATTGCCGCCATCGTGGAAACCCAGCGGAATTTCTTTGCCACAAACCGCACCAAGGACATTTCCTGGCGCATAGAGCAGCTCAAGAAACTCTACAACGTTGTTTCCTCCCATCAGGAGGATATTGCAAAGGCACTGTATGACGACCTGAATAAATCTGCCGTCGAATCCTACGTGTCCGAAATCGGCATTGTGCTGCACGAAATTTCCCTGCACATCCGCAAGCTCAAGCGCTGGAGCCGTGAGCGCCGCATGCAGGGCGACCTCTTTTTGATGCCGTCCAAGCTGCGTGTCTTCCCGGAGCCTTATGGGGTTGTCCTTGTCATGGCGACCTGGAACTATCCGTTTATGCTGTCCATCCAGCCGCTCATTGCTGCCATGAGCGCGGGCAATACCATTGTCTTGAAGACTTCTGAATACAGCACGGCAACAAGCGCGCTGCTGGATTCCCTGATTTCAAAGAATTTCAATTCTGAATACATTACGGTGGTCAACGGCGGCTATCTGCAGAACCACGCGCTGCTGAACCAGCATTTTGACTTTATTTTCTTTACGGGCAGCCAGAACGTGGGCAAAATCGTCATGTCGAATGCCGCGCGCTTCCTGACGCCCGTCTGCCTGGAGCTGGGCGGCAAGAGCCCCTGTATCGTGGACGATACGGCAGACATTCCCACGGCTGCCCGCCGTATTGTCTGGGGAAAATTCCTGAACGCCGGCCAGACCTGCGTTGCCCCCGACTACATCCTTGTTGATCAGAAGATAAAGAAGGTGCTGCTTGCCACGCTGCAGGAAGAGATAAAGCGGCAGTTCGGGGAAAATCCCCTTGCCAACAAGGAATATCCCAAGATTATCAACGAACGGCATTTCGTTCACCTTTCTACGCTCTATCCTTCTGCGGAGATGGATTTTATAACGAACAAAATTGCTCCCACAATCATAGATCTGTGCGACATCCACAGCCCGGAGCTGGCCGCGTCTTCGCTGATGCAGGAGGAGATTTTTGGGCCGCTGCTGCCGGTCATTTCCTATCAGGACATCAACGACGCAATTGCTTTTGTCGCCGCCCGCCCGCTTCCGCTGGCACTCTACCTCTTTTCTTCGGACAAGCAGGTTTCCGGCGAGATTGTCAAAACGCTCCGCTACGGCGGCGGCTGTATCAACGACGTGGTGTGCCACATTGCTTCCAGCAAAATCCCCTTTGGCGGGGTTGGCGAAAGCGGCATGGGGAACTACCACGGCAGGTACGGCTTCGAGACGTTCAGCCACTACAAGAGCATCCTTGAACGCGGTCCCCGCGGCGGCGACAATTATTTCCGCTATGCCCCGCACAAGCCGAATATCCTGTCCTTTGTAAGGAAGGTGCTCCGCTAGCCGGGCCTGCCCGCGGCGGCTTCTGTGCCATTCGCAAAACCTGCCCGTTGTACTGCGGCAAAATAAAAACCCCGGCTTTCCGCGCGGAAAACCGGGGCTTTTTGTTTGTGTGCAGCCTGTCTGCGGGGCTAGAAACCGATGCCCACGTTGGATGCTGCGTCCTTGCTTCCGCCGCCGGAAGATGCCGCACCAATATCAGCATTGTCCTTGCGTTCGCTCTGCGGGTCAGACGTAAGTCCTGCTGCGCTTGCGGCGTAACGCTGCTGGTCAGCAAGAGAAACCGTGCTGTCGGGCAGCGCCATGGAATTCTTTCTGCGCGTCGTAAACGGCGTGGTGCGCTCGCCGGTTGAGCTGCTGGTGAACGTAATGCTTTCGCCTGCGCCGACCGGGATAGCTCCGTCGCTTCCGCCAACATCCTTTACGGATGTCTGCATGGAAGTTTCACCCTCCGGGCGGATGTAGAAGTTGTCGCGGTTTGCTTCAACGTCGCTGCGGGTTGAACCGCCGGTGACTGCAACAAGACCGTGGGACGTATCGACCGTACCGGTGTTGGAATCGACAGAGTATTCGGTACCGCGGACAGAAGCCGTTGCTGCCGGTGAATGCACCTTGAAGTCATTCAGCTTCTTGTCGGTTGAATTCACCTTAAAGCTTGCCTTGCCCGTGTCGATGAACACTGCGGTTTTGGTAACCGTCTTGTTCTTTCCGTTCTGTACGATGTCTTTCTTTGAAATCTGCTCGATGGACATCCTGGTAAGGGGTTCCATGGTGCAGACGTTGCCGTCCATGTTGAGCGTCACGTATGAATTGAAGCCGGTCGAAATTATCGTGCCTTCACTCAGTATGTCGTCCTGTTTTACGGGAGTCCACGTATCAGAACCAGTCTTCTGATACTCAACCTTTCCTGTTACAGATGTCACTTTGGCATCAAGGGCATGCGCGGAGAGTCCTGCTGCCAGAGCCAGAATGAATGCGGCGGTGGCTGTTTTCGCTGTATTTTTCATAAAAACCTCCGGTTTGTATAATTTAGGGGATTCCAAGGGCGGGCGGCTCCCGGATCCTGCTCTACATCCCATCTTGTATTATAACATGGCACTTCTTTTTGTCCAGCAAATCGCGGAAAAAATGCCGAAAAATAAAAACTTTTTCAGAAAGACATGGTTGCCTTTACGACCACGCCGTGATTGTCCGGATCCCGTGAGCGGAAGCCCCTGTAGAAGAAGTCCGTGATGGAAATCTGGAAGTCCGTGGTGCACTGAAGCTTGAAATTCGCGTACATCTGCCAGCCGTCGTATGTGATGTCGTCGTCGGGGCAGGCAAAGAGGAAATCCGTGCCCACGCCAAGGAAGAGTTCCCGCAGCGGCTTGAGGGTAACGTAGGTGCCCAGCTTGAGTGCCCCCGACATCTCCGGTGCGTAGCGGGAGTACGAAATAGAGTTGCTGGTGAAGCCCCTGAAGCGCGAGAAGGGGCCGTTGTTGTTGCCGGACGCATACAGCGCGTTCAGCGAAACTGAAGAACTCAGCTTTTCCGGGTAATAGGTAAAGCTGAGCTGGGTCATGTTGCCCGTGCCCACGAATTCCTCTGTCTGGAACGTGGTGGAGAAGGTGTAGTACAGGTTCTGCACCAGCGCGCCGGTCATGTTGATGGTGGCATAGTAGCGGTTGTAGTTGATGTTCGTGCGGAAGGGGCTGTATGTTCCGATGAACATGTTGAAGTCAAAGCCCAGCGACTGGTTCAGGAAGAGGTAGGGGAAGGTTACGGATACGGCCTGAACGTAGTACGGGTCTGCCGGGGAATAGTAGGCTTCGTACCATTCTTCCTTTTCCTCGCCCGCAACGCGGTAGTTCTTGCCGTCCATGTCCAGCATGGAGACCTTTTTCTGGTTCAGCAGGCCGGTGTAGCCGATGTAGAAGCTGCCGCGCACGTTGTCCGTGTTCAGCTGGAGCAGCATGCCGTCGCAGTTCTGGGCAAAGACCTGGGCGGTTGCGTCAAAGTACTGGAAACGCCCTGCGGAAAAGGCCAGCGTGCCGCCGTCCCAGAAGGGCTGCCGGTAGTTGAATTTAAGCAGGTCGATGTCGGGCGTCAGGTATTTGAGCCAGCGGGCATCAAGGGTTTCGTCAATGCCCTGGCTGAATGTGGTGGTAAGCTTTTCGCTCACAGACAGCTGGGCGTTTATGTCCATCGTGTTTGCCTTGTTCAGCGGGGAAGAAATCCACCCGATGCCGCCGAATTTGAAGACCTGGTCGTGGTACGGGTTTATGTGCCCGGAAATCTCGGCACTGGAGGTGAGTGAGCCGCCGTAATCGAGGGCATTGAGCGGGGCAGCACAGCAGACGGCCGCAAGTACCAGTGCCCGGCGCAGGATGTGCTGTTTCATTCTTGTGCTCCTGCAAATTCTGACGCGCAGCGGGATACCACGCCGAGCATGTCTCTGCCGCTTGCCGGATAATCCGGCGTGTACATGCCGGGAATTACCCCATATGCCTGTAACTGCCTGAATTGGTAGCGCGGTAGATGGGTAGTGATTGCCATCATACTTTCCTGCACATTCCATGTGTTCGAAAGTATGGAAGCGATATGCTTCATTGTTATGGGATCGTTTGCCTGTGCGGTTTTCGAATATATATATCCTTTTGCTTTCAAGGCCTGAAAGGCTTCTTCAAAGGAAAGCTCGTCACTGATAATCCCTCTTGCCGCTCCTGCTATATAGCAGGTCTGCCCGTAAGTGGCTTTTTCTGCGGAAATAATGTCGGTGAGCTTTGCTGCTGCCTGTGAGTATACCAGCGCACTACAAAAACAGAAAAGCATCAGGAACAACATTTTTTTCATTTTTTTGCACCTTTTTTCCCTACAAAACGTTTAAATCCAACCAAATGTAGATTATAATACATAATTAGGAGAATGTCATGGGAAAACAAGAAAAAAAATCGTTTTTCAGGAAAAATTCTGATGTCCTTATACTGCTTGCAGTTACGGCAATGTGTTCGCTTTTTGCGTTTTTGAATGTCTTCCTGAAGATTGACTACCGTGTCTACGATATGCTCCTTGGGAATACCAGGGAAATCAGGGAGGACGAGCACCTTCTGATAGTGGATATCAACGACGCTTCTATTGATGATATCGGCGTGTGGCCCTGGAACCGGGATATTGTGGCCGATATGCTTATCCGCATGAGGGAATTCGGTGCCTACAATGTGGTATTCGATATTGAGTACCTCCAGAAGTCTGCAAAAGCGCTGGTTCCGAATGCGCAGCAGGCCACGGAGGAGGTCATCGAGCAGTCCAAGCAGGAGATTGCCGGGGTTATCGAACAGTTTGCCGGTGCCGCGGCAGGCGGCGGCTACAACGGAGAGGAGCTGATGGAGCTTTCCTCCCAGATTGTTGAAGGCTACGTGAACCCCGCCCTTGACAACATAAAAGTCTCCGCGGATAACCTTTCGCGCGACAACGATGATTATTTTGCCCGCTGCCTGCAGTACTTTGGCAATTCATGGATGACGCTGAACGTGCGTATGATGAACGAGCTTGACGACAAGGAACGGTTCCCCGATGCCGACAGCGTAACCGACGAGCAGAAGGCGTTTATGCAGTCCCGCCGCTATGCTGCCTCGCGCTTCCTTGTGTCCAACGTAAAGGACCCGGACGGGCTTATCGAGCTGGGGAACCGGCTGGTGGTGCGCGAGCAGTCTAGGGAATCCCCAAGCTTCCGTGGCTTTTACCCCGCCCGCTACGATTTTATCCATTTTGCCGACGGCCTGGGGGTTACCAACGTTGTGGTTGACCGCGATGGTACCCGCCGCCGCATTGAGCTGCTGCACCACCCCGATCCGGAGCTGAATTTCCTGTGGAAGGAGGAGGACGGCGGCTATGTCTCCGAAAAGCTGGAAGATTCCTGCTATGTGCCCCAGCTGGCCTTTGCCCCGCTTTTGGCGTACCTTGACGTGCAGTCGCTGGAGCGCAGGCCCGGCTTCCTTGTGCTGCACGGCGCGCAGATACCCGGCAACAAAAAACGCACGGACATCCACATTCCGCTGGATGAAAACGGCTGCATGTACATCAACTGGAGCAAGAAAAGCTACGACGAAAGCTTCCGCCACGTGTCCGCGCTCTACCTGTACGAGCTTGACCGCAGCGAAGAGCGCATCGTCAAGAACCTTTCCAACCTGACGCGCTACCGCATTCAGACCGAGGACGGCTACGATCTTGCCTATTTTGCGAATGCCGATGAACTTCTTTCTATATATAATGCGGTTTCGCAGATGAAAGACGACATGCTCTCCCTCTGCCAGGGCTACGACGAGACCGGCGCAATTATCGGCACCGGCATACCGGAGGGCACCTTCGAGAACTACCTTGCGCTGCGGCAGGACTTCTACCAGAAGCTTGCCGCCTACGTGGACGCGAATTTCGAGGCGCAGTTCATGCTGAACACAAACGCCATGATGGACGGCGAAAACGACGACATGATTCGTGCTGCGCAGGATGAATACGACGGTTACTTTGACGGGCTGCGCAAGGACTATGCTTCGTTCTGCAGCTTCTACGACGTGTTGAAAGACAGCATGAAAGATGCGTTCTGCCTGATTGGTAACTCCGCAACGGCCAGTACGGATTTGGGCGTCACGCCGTTCTCCCGCAGCTATGCAAACCTGGGTACGCACGCAAACGTGGCGAATACCATCATCCAGCAGGATTTCATCATGCCGCTGCCGGTCTGGGTGGGACTTGTCTTTGCATTTGTCGTCAGCCTCATCGTGCTGCTGATGATACGCAAGCTTTCCACCGGCCGGAAGAACCTTTTTGCGCTCACCTATGTGCTGATTCCGGTTGCCGTGCCGGTGCTGCTCATGCTGATGCTCAACATTTATATTCCCGTGTTCGTGCCCTTCCTGCTGGTTGCGGTGACCTACATCGCGGAACTTGCCGTGAACTTTATCGCCGTCGAAAAAGACCGTTCCACGCTGCGCCGCGGCTTCAGCGCGTACGTTGCACCGGAAGTCGTCAACCAGATTCTGAAGGATCCGGAAAAACTGCGCTTGGGCGGCGAAAACAAGACGCTTACCGCACTCTTCTCTGACGTAAAAACCTTCTCCGGCTTTACCGAAATGATAAACAACGAGGAAGGCGAATCCCATGGCGCTGTCCGCCTTGTTGCCATTCTGAACGAATACCTCGGTATGCTCAGCAACGCCATCATGGACAACAAGGGCACTATCGATAAGTACGTCGGTGACGAAATCGTTTCGTTCTTCGGCGCGCCGATTGACGACCCCTTTAACGCGTACAACGCCTGCCTTGCGGGTATCAAGATGAAGATTGTGGAAGACGAGTACAACAAGAAGCATTTTGACACCGACCACGACATTCCCATGCGCCTTGAATCGCGCGTCGGCCTGAACACCGGCGACATGGTTGTGGGTAACATGGGTACTGCCGAAAAGCTGAACTACACCATCATGGGCAACAACGTGAACCTTGCCTCCCGTCTGGAAGGAACGAACAAGGCGTACGGCTCATGGATTATGTGCTCCGAAAGCACGTGGAACGCCGCGGATGCCGGCGAGCACAAGGGACTGCTTGTTGCCCGCAGTTTTGACTGCGTGCAGGTTATCAACGTGAAGAAGCCCGTTCAGCTGTACAACATTCTGGGCGTGCGCAAGGACATGCCTGCGGCACAGATTGAGGCCGCGGACATTTTCAACGAGGGCATGCGGATGTACCTGAACGGCAGGGATACTCCTTCCGAAAAGAAGGATATTGCCGAGCTGAAGAAGGCCTATGCGCTTTTTGAGCAGGCAGCAAAGTGCTATCCCGCCGACCAGTCCTCCGAGAAATTCATGGAGCGCTGCCGCTACTTTATCGAAAACGGCGTGCCGGACGTATGGGACGGCGTGTACGTCATGAAGTCAAAATAAGAGACTTGTTTGGAACCCCGCTGCTTTTTGCGGCGGGGTGGAGTGGAGGCCGTCCGGAATCCAAATGATGCTTGGGTTTCCGGCGGCCTTTATGCTTCCAGCACCAGGTCGGTGACGGTGGCTCCGGCGGCCTGAATAAGGTCTGCGGGGGCAAGGCAAATCTGCTGCCCGCGCACCCCTGCGCTGATGTACACTTTTTCGTGGCTGGTCACGGAACTGTCGATGAATGTGCGGAATTTGCGCTTCATGCCCAGCGGTGAACAGCCGCCGCGGATGTAGCCGGTAAGCGCGGGCAGTTCCGCCGGTTTTACCGGAGACACTTCCTTTGCACCTGCCGCATTCCGTGCTTTTTTCAAGTTGATTTCATGCATGGCGTCCTGGCAGAACACAACGATTTCCTTTGTGTCCGTGCGCATGACAATGGTTTTGAACACGGCGGCCGGGTCTACGCCCAGTTTTGCTGCAAGCTCTGCTGCCGCCCCGCGTTCAAGTTCGTGCTCCCCGTCGTCGGGGTATTCCCGCGTTTCATAGGGAATTTTTGCGCCGTCCAGGATGCGCATTGCGTTTGTTTTTTTCATTTTATTTGGTTACGTAGCTGCCTGCGCCCTTGAACATGTCGATGGAATCGATGCGCTGCTTCCAGTACTCGGCTTCCTTCTTTGTGGTGTACGGGCCCACGCGCACGCGGTAGTACAGCTTACCGTCTTTGGTAAACGTGAACACTTCGCATGGAATCTGGTTTTTGTCCAGCTCTGCACGAGCTTCATCGGCATTTTTCTTGGCAGCATAGGAAGACACCTGCACCCAGTACGGAGCTGCGGTGCTTGTGGTGCCGCTGCCCTGCTTGGCAGGAGCGGGAGCCGCCTTTGCGGTACTGCTTCCCGATGATTTCTTTTCTGTCTTGGCACTGCTTGCCTTGCTGCTGCCTGCAGCAGTTTTCTTTGCCGGCGTGCTTTCCGTTTTCTTTGCTGCCGTCGTCTGCTGGATGTCCTGCTTTGCCTTTTCGTTCTTCGGCGTGACGGCGGGTGTGTCTGTACCGTTTTTGAGGGTATCGATGTCTGTAGTCACAGGGCCGTTTTCAACAGTGAATGCGGTGTTTGCCTGTGCCGTGCTTGTGGTGCTGGGCTGGTACACTCCGGCTGCGCTTGTATAGCCGTTGTCCGTGTCGGTAACGCCTTCTGCGGGGATTCCCAGGCTGCTTGTGACGGAGGGCGTGTTCTGCCCCACGACGGTAAATGCATCCTGCACCGGTGCGGTGTTCGTGCTGCTGGCGGTATGTGCCGGAGGGGGAGCAACGTACAGGCTGTCGCTGTTCTTCAGTGAAGATGCAAGCATGTCCTTATCTGAGCGTGAGGAAAAGAGCAGCGTTGCCGCTCCAAACACGGCAAGCAGGAAACCGCATGCTGACAGCGCTATCCATAAAGTTTTTTTCTGTTCCATAAATGTTATCCCCTCAACCGGCAGCCAGCCAGAAATGCTGCAATCTTTTTTTCAAGCTGTTCCCGTGTGCCGGTATTCCATACTTTTCTAATATCGGCATTGGCGTTTTTATATTTAGCAAAAAGATTCCGCTGGCTGTGGAAGCGCTCAAGGATCTGCTTTGCTTTCATGCCGTCCCGGCTGCGGGCGCGGAAGAAGCGCAGTATGGCGGGCGCGTCGATGTAGAGCACGTGGTCCATGCGCGCCATGAGCGGCACCTTGAAGAGCACCGTAGCATTTATGGCGATGTCTTCGCCCTGGTGCAGGGCGATAAATTCGTCGAACAGCCGGTTTATCTCCGGGTAGACGATGGCTTCCTGCCGCTTTACCAGGGCATCGTCGGGGAAAATGAGCGCACCGAGCGCCCGCCGGTCAAGGCTGCCGTCCGCCCTGAGCAGCGCCGTGCCTTTTTGTGCAGCAAGCGCCCCGAATTCCTGCACGATTTTGTCCGTTGAGTGTTCGACGGCGCAGTGGGCAAGCTCGTCCGCATCCACGGCGGCAAAACCGTGCTGCCGCGCCAGTATGTCTGCAGCTTCATTCTTTCCTGCTGCCATCGGGCCGGTTACGCAGAGCAGCATCAGTGGAATTCCCCCCAGTTTTTTCCGCATTCGATGCTGACCCTGAGCGGCACTTTCAGCTGTACGGCGTGTTCCATCTTGTCCCTGATGAGCGCAATGGTCTGCTGCACGGTGGCCTCGTCGTCCGGACACTCAAAGATAAGCTCGTCGTGTACCTGCAGCAGCATGTGTGCGGGGGATGCCGTTTCGTCCAGCGCGCGCTGCACGTCAATCATTGCTTTTTTTACGATGTCTGCCGCGCTGCCCTGGATGGGCGTGTTTACCGCCATGCGCTCGCCTGCCTGCTGCTCCATCTTGTTCTTGCTCTGCAGTCCGCGGATTGCGCGGCGGCGCCCCATGATGGTTTCGCTGAAGCCGCTCTGCCGCGCGCTGTCCGCCGTGCTGCTGATAAAGCGCTTTACGTCTGCATAGGTCGTAAAATACTGCTCGATAAAGCGGGAAGCTTCCGTCCGGCTGATGCCCAGCTCCTTTGCCAGCCGGAATGCGCTCATGCCGTACATGACGCCGAAATTCACGGTCTTTGCAAAGCGGCGCATGTCGTGCGTTACGGCGTCCGGCTCCACCCCGTAGATGAGGGCTGCAGTTGCCTTGTGCACGTCAACGCCCTCGGTAAAGGCGCGGCACAGGTTCTGGTCGCCGCTCAGGTGCGCCAGTATCACCAGTTCTATCTGTGCGTAGTCCGCGGAAATCAGCACGGTTCCCGGTTCCGCGGTGAACGCAGAGCGGATGCGCCGCCCGGCTTCGTCCCGCACCGGAATGTTCTGCAGGTTGGGGTCGCGGGAAGAAAGCCGCCCCGTTGCCGTACCGGTCTGCAAAAATGACGTGTGTATGCGGGAATGTGCGTCCGCAAGCGCGGGCAGCGTTTCCACGTAGGTGCTCTGGAGCTTTGCAAACGAGCGGTAGTCAAGAATCAGCTGCGGCAGCGGATCGGTGCTCCGCTCGGCCAGTTCTTCCAGCACCGAAGTGTCCGTGCTCCAGCCGCTCTTTGTCTTTTTGCCGGGAACAAGCCCGCGCTCGGTAAAAAGGACTTCCTGCAGCTGCTTTGGCGATGCAATGTTGAATTCGTGCCCGGTTTCAGCGTAGATTTCTTTTTCCTTCTGCCTGAGCAGCCCGTCAAGTTCCGTGCTGTAGTCTGCGAGCGTCTGCTTGTCGATGTGAATGCCGCGCGTTTCCATGCGGGCAAGTATGGGCAGCACCTGCATCTCCATATTATAGAAGAGATTTGCAGCATTTTTCTTCTCAATCTCTTCCTTGAACTGCTGCCACAGCTGCCAGGTAAAATCTGCGTCCTCGGCACCGTAGGGATAGACGGTTTCCAGCGGCACGTCCGCAATGCTTTTGCCTTTGGGCACGATGTCGTTGAATTCAATTCCCGCCAGTCCCAGCTTGGTTTCGCCAAGGTATTCCAGCCCGTAGGGAGACTTGCCCAGCGCGTCCGGGTCGAGCAGCCACGCGGCAACCATAGTATCTGCAATGCGGCAGGACGGCCGGCGCGCGTAGCCGTTTGCGCCCAGCACCTTCAGGTCGAATTTTGCGTTGTGCATGACAAGCGTTACGTCCGGATTGTCCAGCAGGCGCGCCAGTTCTTTCATGCATGTTTCTTTTGCTACGGTTTCCGGTGCGAACATGCCGCCCGGCAGCAGCACCGGCACGTAAACAGCTTCGCCGGCTTTTGAACACAGGCTGAATCCCACAAGGCTGGCGTTCAGGGCGTCAAGGCTGTCGGTTTCCGTGTCCAGCGCCGCCTCCTTTGCCGCGGAACCGAGAATGCCGTCGATGATTGCACTCAGTTCCTGCGCCGTGGTAACGGGACGGTAGTTCCCCTCGTTCTTGCGCAGCGGAAGACTTGCGGCACTTTCTGCGGCAGGGGTGTCCGCGTCCTGCGGGGCAGGGGAGGAACCGCCCGTCAGCGCTGATTCGGCATAGGATTTTGCCACTGCCGTTGCGCCGTACGAGGCAAGCAGTTTTGCTGCGGCGGCGTAGTCCAGGGCGGCGGTGCAGAAGTCTTCCGTCGCAATGTCCAGCGGCACATCGTCGCGGAGCATGATAAGCTTGCGGGAGAAGTACGCATTGTCCTTGCCGTCGCGGATTTTGTTTCCGACGGCGCCTTTGATTTCCTCTGCGTGCTCGTAGATGCCGTCAAGCGTGCCGTATTCGCCCAGCAGTTTGAGCGCGGTTTTGTCGCCGATGCCCTTTACGCCCGGCACGTTATCCGCGGAATCCCCCACGAGCGAAAGGTAATCGAGGATTTTTTCCGGCGGAATGCCCCATTTTGCCTGCACTTCGGCAATGCCGTCGGTTTCCCAGCCGCCGTTTGCCTTGTCCGGCTGCATTTCCTTACAGTCCTCCGTTACCAGCTGGAGCAGGTCCTTGTCGCCGCTCAGTATGCGGCAGGAGCGGCCTTCTTCCGCGCATTTTTTTGCCACGGTCGCAATGATGTCGTCCGCCTCAAAGCCGTCCGCACGCAGCACTTTTACGCCCAGCGCCGTAAGGATTTCTTCAATCCACGGCACCTGCGCGTGCAGGTCTTCCGGGGTTTTCTGGCGGGTTGCCTTGTACTCGCTGTACATTTCGTGCCGGAACGTAGGCGTGCGGGAGTCGAATGCCGCCGCAAGGTAGCGCGGATTGTGCTTTGCGAGCAGCGTCCGCAGGTTCCGGAAAAAGATGACGACGGCAGAGATGTTCTGCCCCCTGGTGTTGGTAAGCGGCCGGTTGATGAGCGCAAAATACGCCCGGTAAATCAGCCCGTAGGAATCAAGTATATAAACGGTATTGTCTGTTGCCTCTGCCATACGCTCAGTGTAGCACATTTCGGCAGTTATTTATAGAAGGAAAATGCAGTTTGGGAAAATACACCGTGAAGGAATCAGCTACATTTTTGTCATGCTCTCCGCAAATGAGACCAGTAGGGACTGGTCGCGGTCTGACAGCCGGGCAAAGTGCTTCATAAGTTTGGTTGCGTTGTCATTTGGATTTGTATTGTGTTTTTCATTTTCGCTTCCCGTAACAAGGTATTCAACCGAGACTCCCAGAACCCTGGCTAAACGCACTGCAACTTCCGCTGAGGGCATACAGGCTTCTGAGCCGACATAGCTGTCAATGGCCCGTTTTGTAATCCCTGCCTGTGCGGCGACTTCTTTGTCCTGAAGTCCGCAGTATTATATCTGTTCCCGTAGACGTTCACGAAAAGACATGTCTTTAGAGTAGCATAATTTACAGATAGTATAAGTTTGCAATATCAAAAACAGCGATAAATAATAATTGAATAGCGGTAAATAGAGACTCTATGCCGTCACTAAATACCGAGTTTGTGCTCTTCTGTTTGGATGGCCTTGGCTAGGGCAAGCATAAGGCGGAGGTTCTTTTGAGAAAAGCCCTGTATCATATGGTTGATTTCACGGAGCTCTGCAGGTTTGCTTTCTTCGGTGGAGTCCGGGGATGACACGAGGGATTCCACACTGACGTGCAAAGCCCGCGCAATCAGCACGGCATTGCTCACTTTTGGCTCCACGGCATCCGCCTTAAGGTAGCTTTTTAAGGTGTTTATGCTGATTCCCGTCCGGGCAGAAAGCTCCTTTACCTGAATGTCCCTGCTTTCCATAATGAAACGGAGGTTTTCGCTGAAATTCATCACAGGCAATTGTAAAAATATTACTCATTTTGGTGTTGATTTGAATAATATGTTATGCTAAACTGGAAGTAAACGGGTGATTTATTATCCTTACAGAATGGAGCAAGGGTAAGAAACTGCCTGAGTAAGGAGGAAAACATGGATTTATCAGAAGCAGCTATTCATCAGCTTGTCAAGCTGAAAAATGAAACGGATACAAGGTTTCTCACTGAGAAGAAGGATTCCTTGGAAAGGAAGTGCCTTTGGAGTTGAGGAATTCTATCTATCAGCAAGAGAATATGCTCTCAGAGGAAATCTCTGATGCTACAGAGATTCAAAAGAGGTATTTGTAATGTTACGCATTCGAATGGTTGTTAATCAGCATAGGAGGATTTTGATGAAAAGGTCAGTTTTTGTATTCTTTGTAGTTCTTGCCTTGTTCCCATGCTTTGCATTGGCAGATGGATGGAAATGTGAATTCAGCTCATACATCACAAGACAAGAATACGTGGATGTTCCATATCAAGAATGGGATTCAGGTTCATATTCAGAAGTTGCTGGGCAGGGAGCTGGGCAGGGAGTTACTGTGAACAGATCTGGTGGATATTCTCGAACCCGATACAGGCGGGAACTTAGAGAGGTAACGTATGACTATCCCACACGTTTTTACCTTTATGAAAATGGATATTGTGTATATGAAGGAACCGCAAGTGTTACCGTAACGAATCTTGACTGGGGCAAAAGCTATCAGGTGAAGTGGTATTCTCCGAGTTCCCAGCAGTGGGAATCTGGCTGGATTTCAAATAAAAATAACCTGCCAAAGATTTATATTAATCTTAAATGACAAGGTTTTTACACGTCATTTAGAGTACCTGCCTGTTTCAGTTGGTATTGTCTGTTGAAACAGGCTGATTAGCATTTCAGGAGAAATCATGAAACGAAAATCAATATTGACTATTCCACAGTTTTTATTGCTTTGGCGCTTTTTTATATGGCAGACTTGGAAATCTACGAAATTGATTCAGCTTATATAGAGTATCTTTCCGGTTTTGAGGATCATCTTTTTAGAAACAAAAAGGTACCAAAGAATAATGTGCGTGTCCAGCAGATAGTGCATTACATGTACTCCGTAAAATCATCAAGCGGTTCATCAAAATCATCCGACATAAAGAACGGCTGATCTTTCCAAACTCCATACATTGACTTTTTTTGAGAAACAGGTTCCTTTTCGGAAAACTGGAATTTTAGGAACCGGATAAAATTAACAGCCTCTGCTACGGCTTCTGCTGGCAAAGTTTCAATTTCTTTTTCTAAGAGAGCATAAGACATAGAAGATCTCCTTTCCTTCAAATATATCACAAGAGTAATGGCTTAACAAGGTAATTTTTGTTTGGAATAAAATATACTTAAAGATTTTTCTTTGTTCGGGAATAGTTTTTCAATTCAATAACTTGTCAAAAAAAGATTCTGTATGATGGAAAATTTTGCAAGTAGTTCAATCGGTTTAATTGCCTCCTTGACAGTTGAAATAATCTGTGTTATAGTACTTTTGTAAGGATATCGCGCCTTTAATCGCGAAATTTATACGGCCGGAGCAGTTTTTATTGCTTCGGCGCTTTTTTTATATGGCAGACTTGGAAATCTACGAAATTGATTCAGCTTACATAGAGTATCTTGCCGGCTTTGAGGAACATCTTTTTAGAAACAAAAAGATAACTCAGAACTTTTCTCGCAAATATATCGGTATAATTCTTGAGATAAACGGTTTTGAGTATTTTGCTCCACTATCATCATTCAAGCCAAAACATAAACGGCTTTGTGAAACTGTAGATTTTATAAAAATTGGTATTTATGCTGTTATAAATCTAAATAATATGTTCCCAGCGTCGCTGACTCTTTGTAAATCTGTTAAGATTGAAAATATAAAAAATGAACATTACAGAGATCTTGTTCGAGCCGAATACCGTATTATAAAACAAAAGACTGAACAGATTATAAATAATGCAAAAGATGTTTATACTCATAAAATGATAAATGACGGTAGCTCTAAACTGAGTCAGCGTTGTAATGATTTTAAAATGCTTGAAATAAAATGCAAAGAATATTTAATAAAGAAAAAATAAAGCATAACATTTGTTTCAGATTTGATAACGTGATCAAGTGCTGTGCGGTTTAAAACTCAAGTTATACGGATACCCGCCACCGCTTTTGCATGTACAAAGTCTGCGGGTTTGTTCCTGTATATTTTATGCTTTCCCGCCCCAAGCGTGTGGAAGCGGGAATGTTATTTTATTATATCTTATGCATTTATATGTATAAAAGAGCCGCTGCCGTCTTTTTCGGCGTAGACCGACTGGTGTGCACGGTAGGGATTTTTGAACTGGGTAAGTTCCCGGCGTACTTCCGGCAGGCGGGTGCGCAGCAGCTGCTGGTTGCGTTTGTTCTGGGCAAGTGCCTTTTCCTGCAGCCTGTCCAGTTCTTCCTGCAGCTGTTCCACAGGAACCGCTTCTGCGGGGCTGCATGCGGCGGCGTGCCGGGAGCGGTACAGCGCCTGCATGGGCACAATGACCTTCTGCAGCTCGCCGATGTCGTGCACCAGCAGGCTTCCCAGCTCTGTGTGCTCGTTCAGCAGCGCAGCATCGTCGCCGGTAATCTGCGGTTCCTGCAGTTCCAGCACCCTCAGGTACGCCCTGAATTTGTCCCGCTGCTGTTCCAGCAGCGACCGGAAGCGCCTGAGTATGGCAATGCGCTCGTCCAGTTCTTCCTTGGAAAGTGCTTCCTGCATGGGAACCTCCCTTAGCCGGTAACGCTTATGGTCGGGCGGTCGGCAGGCATTTCAACCTGCGTATTCGCGGTGCTGTTGGCGGCCGTCACCCAGGATTCCTGCAGTTCGGTCAGCATGCCCAGCACATCCTGCAGCTGCTTCTTGTCGTGGCTTATTGTTCCCGCCGTAAGCTGTTTGGTGAAGAAAATATAGAGCGCCATCAGGTTTTCGGCGATTTCGCCGCCCCGCTCAAGGTCAAGGCTTGCTTCAAGCTCGGAAATAATGTCCGTTACCTTCTGCAGGTGCTTGCCGAATGCCTCAATGTGCCCCGGAGCAAGCCTGTTTTCTCCTTCCACAAGGGCAATTGCTTCCTCCAGGTGCGAGACTGCTCCGTCATACAACATGACGACAAGCGAGCCCTGGCTTGCAGTTCTTACTCCGATTTCGCGGTATGCGTTGTAACCGCTTCTTGTGTTGTATCCCATAGTCACCCCACCGGGCATTCCGGAACCCGAAGTCCCGGTTCGCCTCCACCAAGAATTAAGGAATAGGGAACCTCGAAAAACTTCAGTTTTTCGAGGTAACTTTGAAAATGCGATGTTTTAAGTCGCGCTATTATAGCGACTTAAAACTCGCAGGCATCTCGAAAAAGTCACGGAAGTGAGTTTTTCGAGATACCCGAATAGTCAAGGAAGCCGCCCTGTGCGGGTGGTTCCCTGTAAGCTAATATCGGTTTTTGAAAAAAAGAGTTTAGTAGATTTTTTAGCCCTTCCGGATGAATTTTTCCCCTGTGCCGTATCGACTAAAGCCCGTTTTTTTCTTATATTATAGGAAATGCCGGTGGAAAACCGCGGATTGAGAGAATTTTGTTGAGGTACTATGAGCGACGATAAAAACAATCGGAAAGACGAAGAGCACAAGGACGATTTTGACCCCTACAGCTTCTTCAAGCTTTCCATAGACGACGATGGCGAAAAGAAAAACAAGCCTCCGCACAATAAATTCCCCTTCTGGGCCATGCTGCTCATCCTGGTGGGAATCCTTGGCGTGCTGAACCTGATGTTCACTTCCAAGCCCGACACGCTGATCGACTTTTCGGAATTCCGCAAGCTTGTTGCGGACGGGAAGATTGTGAAGGTTGAGCTGAGCGACAATTATTTTGTCGGGTACGGCCCCAATGCCGACCCGGTGCCCGCATCGGGCATGAACCGCTACCTGCAGTCCGTGTTCAGCTCCGAAGCCGGAAGCCAGGATGTGTACCGCACCGCCGGTGTGCTGATGCAGACCTTCATCGACCTGCTGGACGAAAAGGGAGTGGAATACAAATTCGTTACGCGGCAGAACAACTACCTGCTGCAGATTCTGCTGAATTTCATCATTCCTTTTGCATTTATCTTCTTTATGTACTGGCTCATTTTCCGCAAAATGGGCGGCGGCATCGGCGGTTCCATGTTCGGCAGCGGTAACGGCCGCGCCAAAGCCGTGGACGAGGGCAAGGTGAAGACTCGCTTTGCCGACGTAGCCGGTGTGGACGATGCAAAGGAAGAGCTGATGGAAGTTGTGGACTTCCTGAAATCCCCCAAAAAATACACGGATATCGGCGGAAAGATTCCCAAGGGCGTGCTTCTGGTGGGGCCGCCGGGTACGGGCAAAACCCTGCTGGCACGCGCCGTTGCCGGTGAAGCGGGCGTTCCCTTCTTCCGCATCAGCGGTTCCGACTTTGTGGAAATGTTTGTAGGCGTGGGTGCAAGCCGCGTCCGCGACCTTTTCCGTGCCGCGCGTGAAAAGGCGCCGTGCATCATATTCATCGACGAAATCGATGCCGTGGGCAAAAGCCGTGCCAACAGCTTTGTCAGCAATGACGAGCGCGAGCAGACGCTGAACCAGCTGCTTGTAGAGATGGACGGCTTTGACAACGAAAAAGGCCTCATCGTTCTGGCCGCCACCAACCGTGCGGACGTGCTTGACCCTGCACTGCTGCGCCCCGGCCGCTTTGACCGCCAGGTGCCGGTGGAAAGCCCTGATGTAAAGGGCCGCGAAGCCATCCTGCGCATCCACGCCAAGAAGGTGAAGCTTGACAATGACGTTGACTTTGATTCCATTGCGCACGGTACCGTGGGCTTTGCGGGTGCAGACCTTGCCAACGTGGTGAACGAGGCAGCGCTGCTTGCCGTCCGCAACGGGCGTACCAAGGTTTCCATGCTGGACTTTAACGATGCCATCGACAAGGTGAGCATCGGCCTTAAGAAAAAGACACGCCGCGAAAACGAGAAGGAGCAGCGTGTTGTTGCCTTCCACGAGACGGGACACGCGCTTGCAGGTGCATTTACGCCCGGCTACCCCCCGGTGAACAAGATAACCGTGGTGCCGCGTTCGCATGGCGTGGGCGGCTTTACCCAGTACCGCGAAGTTGAAGAAACGAACGTCAAGACCCGCACCGACCTGATTAATGAAGTGGACGTCTGCCTTGGCGGGCGTGCCGCGGAAGAAGTGGTCTTTGGCGAAATCAGCACGGGTGCGGCAAACGATATTTACCGCGCCACGGACATCATAAAGTCCATGCTTACCGATTTCGGCATGAGCGAGCGCTTTAAGAACGTTACGTTCGGCAAGCGCGGCAAGGGCTACGGCGGCCCCCAGGAGCCGGAGCTGGTGCGCGAATTCTCCGAAGATACGCAGCAGTACATCGACAACGAGATTGCCCGCATCATGGCCGAGCGTTACGCACACGTCGTTGCCATGCTCAGGCAGCACCGTGCGCTCCTTGACTACGTTGCAAAGCTCCTGATAGAAAAGGAGACCATAGACGGCAAGGAATTCGAGAAGCTGGTAAAGGCCGAAAGCCACTGCAACGAGCTGACCGCCGAGGCCGGCAAAACCGCCCCCGCCGCTGGGGATGGCGTGACAGCTTCGGGTACCACAGTGACACCTTCGGCTGTCGAGGCACCTGCGGCTGTCGAGGCACCTGCGGCTGTCGAGGCACCTGCGGCTGTCGAGGCACCGGTGGATGCCCCGGCAGCGTCGGATGCTGCGGAAGAAAAAGCCGCTAAGCCCGTCCGCAGGCGCAGAACCGCCGCCGCCAAATCCGACGACGAATCTGCTCCCAAAAAGCGCACCCGGAAACCCCGCGCCCCCAAGGAAGAAAACTAGCCGTCCCGGAAATCGTTTTTTGCGAGGAATGCCCCCGCCCCCGTGAAGTTAGGGGAGGGCAGATTTTTTAACGTTAAAAAATCTGCCTGCTTCCGAAGCGGGAGCGTCCCTCCCCCAAAACCCACCCTTCACCGGCACGGTCAAGATAACGCCTCGGCGTTGTCGGGGCTGCGCCCCTTGGAACCCCTGCTTTTTAAATTTACTTCAAAACAGATTTCTGTGATTGTCATTCCGTTCATTTTTCTTCTATTATATATGTTCATAAGATGTAATAGTCCATGGAAAACAATAGCCTACTTGTCAAAACCATCCGATTGCTATATACTATTTTCATTGTATGCGGTTATAATACATCGGTAGTATGCGAGCTTCCCAAGCTCGACAGGCGGGTTCGACTCCCGTTAACCGCTTCTATTTCCCGCTGGAGGTGCCCAGTTGGCGACGAAACATGAAGGCTTGAACCTGGTGAAGGCTGTAAGTGCCTTTTCCCGCAAGCTGGAACGCTTTACTTCTGCAAATCCCTCCGCTGAACCAGCCCATGCCATGACGGCAGACGAAATCCGGCAGAAAAAAATCGACTACTACGAACAGGATTTCAAGCTTTCTGTGGTAAACGAATACAAGAAATTCCGTTTTCCCTACAAGACGCTTGGTGCACACGCCCCGGCCGCGGATGCCATTGCAAACGACCAGCAGCAGCTGCTTGCCGCCTACAACATCCACAAGGCCGTCGTCGAAGCCGATACCCAGTTCCGTACTACCGATACATTCGTAAAGGAAAACCTGATAGCGTCTCCGCTCGTGCAGATGGAGCAGTACACGATGGGCGACAGCTTTGTTTACCTGCAGTGCTGGCTCTTTTACGAGCAGCAGGCAAAGGCGTACGTGCCGTATTTTGCCGTGCAGCAGGACGGCTCCTACCAGCTCCGTTTTGCTCCTTTACGCAGCTTTAAATTGGGCTACAAAGAAAAGGAAGTTGCCGCCGTCATCAAGGCTGCCTTCTACCCCTCCGAAACTGTCGATATTTTTTAAATCTGTTTTCATATTAAACCTGTTCGGAAACTTCAGTTTCAGAACAGGTTACACTAGAATGCGATGTTTAAAATCGCGCTATTTGAGCGATTTTAAACTCGCCGACCTGAGCGAACAGGTCTATTCTTTCTGTCCGTCCCTAGCGTCTGTGCGCCGTTTTCCGCGCTAAATTCCGCTATTTATTGTGTTTTCAATGGAATTCAGTTGCAAAAAAGCCAGCAATTGAGTACTATATAAGCAGGTCATTTAATATCAGTTGGAGCGCCGGACCCCCCGGCTGCTTCGAACTTTTACGATAAGAGGTTAAAGATGAGCGTAAGAGAAGAATGGAACGGTTTTAAGACAGGCCGCCTTTGGCAGGACGAAGTAAACGTCCGTGAATTCATTCAGCTGAACTATACGCCTTACGAAGGAGATTCAAGCTTCCTCGCAGGGCCCACAGACGCGACGAACAAACTGTTTGCCGAACTGCAGCGCCTCCAGAAAGAGGAGCACAACAAGAAGTCAATTGGTCTGGACGGCAAGGAACGCAGCGGCGTGCTCGACCTTGATACTGACATCGTGACCGGCATCACCGCCCACAAGCCCGGCTATATCTGCGAAGACGGCAAGAATCTGGAGCAGGTTGTTGGTCTGCAGACAGACAAGCCGCTCAAGCGCGCATTCATGCCCTTCGGCGGAATCCGCATGGCAGAGCAGAGCTGCGAAATGTACGGCTACAAGCCCAATGCTGAGCTGCACAAGATTTTCACCGACTACCACAAGACCCATTCTGACGCTGTTTTCCAGGTTTACACCCCTGAAATCCGCAAGGCACGCTCAAGCCACATTCTGACCGGTCTGCCGGACACCTATGGCCGCGGACGCATCGTCGGCGACTACCGCCGCATCGCTCTGTACGGTATTGATTTCCTCATCCAGCAGAAGCAGAAGGACTTTGCCAACATCGGCGACGGCACCATGACCGACGAAGTCATCCGCCTGCGCGAAGAAGTTGCAGAGCAGATCAAGGCTCTTGGCCAGATGAAGGAAATGGCTGCAATGTACGGCTTTGACATCTCTAAGCCTGCAAAGACCGCAAAAGAGGCATTCCAGTGGCTGTACTTCGGCTACCTTGCCGCTATCAAGACACAGAACGGCGCTGCCATGTCTGTGGGCCGTATCGCAACATTCCTTGACATCTACATCGAGCGCGACCTGAAGAACGGCACCATCACCGAAAAAGAAGCTCAGGAGCTTGTTGACCACATTGTCATGAAGTTCCGCATGGTGCGCTTTGCCCGTATCGAAAGCTACAACCAGCTCTTCTCCGGCGACCCCATCTGGGCTACGCTGGAAGTTGCAGGCCTTGGTCAGGACGGCCGCTCTATGGTCACCAAGAACGACTACCGCTTCCTGCACACGCTGGAGAACATGGGCCCGTCACCGGAGCCGAACATCACCGTGCTCTACTCAAAGCGCCTGCCGGAGAACTTCCGCAAGTACGCTGCAAAGATTTCCATCGATACGTCTTCAATCCAGTATGAGAACGACGACGTGATGCGCCCGATCTGGGGTGATGACTACTCCATCTGCTGCTGCGTCTCTGCAACTCAGACCGGTAAGGAAATGCAGTTCTTCGGTGCTCGTGCAAATCTTGCAAAGGCACTGCTTTACGCCATCAACGGCGGCCGCGACGAGGAAGCCGGACTTACGCCGGGCGTGCAGGTTGGGCCGGACATCGCACCGATTACCAGCGAGTACCTCGACTACGACGAAGTGATGAAGAAGTACGACATCATGCTGGAATGGCTTGCTGACCTGTATGTGAACACGCTCAACGCCATCCACTACATGCACGACAAGTACTACTACGAGGCTGCCGAGCTTGCCCTCATCGACACCAACGTGCGCCGCACCTTTGCAACCGGTATTGCAGGCTTCAGCCATGTTGTTGACTCACTGAGCGCAATCAAGTACGCAAAGGTTAAGGTTATCCGCGGCGATGTCGAGGTCAAGAACAAGAAGACCGGACAGGTTGTCGAGGTTGTCAAGAACCTTGCAAAGGACTTCGTGGTCGAAGGCGACTTCCCGCGCTACGGCCAGGACGATGACCGCGCAGACGAGATTGCAAAGTGGCTGCTTAAGACCTTCATGACGAAGATCCGCAAGCACCACACCTACCGCAACGCAGAGCCGACCACTTCTATCCTTACCATCACCTCAAACGTGGTGTACGGAAAGGCAACCGGCGCCCTGCCGAACGGCCGCAAGGCTCACGAGCCTTTCAGCCCGGGAGCAAACCCCTCTTACGGTGCAGAGACCAAGGGTCTGGTCAAGTCCCTCAACTCTGTTGCAAAGGTTCCCTACGAGTATGCGCTTGACGGTATTTCCAACACTCAGACCATCAACCCTGAGGCACTTGGTCACACCGAAAGCGAAAAGATCAACAACCTGGTGAACGTGATGGACGGTTACTTTGACCGCGGTGCACATCACCTGAACGTGAACGTCTTCGGCGTTGAAAAGCTGAAGGACTGCCAGGCTCACCCGGAGAAACCTGAGTATGCGAACTTCACCGTGCGCGTCTCTGGCTACGCGGTGCGCTTCATCAACCTGACCAAGGAACAGCAGGACGACGTTATCGCCCGCACCTGCCACGGTACCCTGTAATAAAAGGTTGTAAACTATAAAGCCGGGTTCCCCCGCCGGGGTGCCCGGCTTTTTTTCTGCCAAAACGTGCCGGTTTCAGGACTAAGAGCTTTTGCTGCCGGCACAGGAGATTCACATGACGGAAGGATATATACATTCTATAGAAAGCTTTGGTTCTGTTGACGGGCCGGGGCTGCGCTACATTATTTTTATGGCCGGCTGCCCGCTGCGCTGCAAATTCTGCCACAATCCCGACACCTGGGACATGACAAAGGGCGAAAAACGCAGTCCCGATTCACTTATCGAAGAAGCGCTGAGCTGCCAGAGCTACTGGGGCAAAAAGGGCGGCATTACCGTCAGCGGCGGCGAGCCGCTTTTGCAGATAGATTTTCTGCTTGACCTGCTGACCGTTGCAAAGCAGCACGGCATCAACACCTGCATAGACACCGCGGGCGGCCCCTTTACCACCGCGGAACCGTGGTTTTCCACCTTCCGCAAAGTGATGGAGCTGACGGACACCGTGCTTCTTGACATAAAGCACATCGACCCGGAAGAGCACAAAAAACTGACCGGCAGCGGAAACGACAATATAATAGAAATGTTCCGCTACCTTGACAGCATCGGCAAGGCCGTCTGGATACGGCACGTGCTCGTTCCCGGCATCAGCGACGACGATGCGGCACTCACCCGCACCCGCGACTTTATCCGCACGCTGGGCAACATCCGCCGCGTGGAAATCCTGCCGTACCACACCCTTGGCGTGATGAAATACAAGCAGCTGGGCATTCCCTACCCGCTGGAAGGAGTTCCCGGCCCCAGCCCGGAACGTGTAGAAAACGCCCGCCGCATCCTGGAATGCGACCGCTACACCGCCTGGGAAAGCGACTGAGCGCCCCCGGAAATTCCCCTTCCATTACCGTCCGTTCGGTAGTCATTTTGCAGTATAACCAAAGTTTTGAGTAATAACTTTAGTTATACTGCATTTTTTTTGTGCCTTCCATATATCTCTTGACGACAGAAAGAAAACCTTGTTAATATTGTTAAGAATGTTAATAAGAAATTTCTGCCCAGGAGGTGTATATGCAGACAGCAAAAACAAAGATTATGAGCGTCAGTTTTCAACCTGCCGTCTTTGACCGTATAAATGAGTATTGTACGGCCAGAGGCTGCACGCGCAGCTGGTTCATGAACAAGGCTGCAGAATCTTATCTTGCAGAGTGCCTTGAGGACAAGGCTGATTATGACGACGCAGCAGCCGCATGGGATGAATATGAAAAAAGCGGCAGTAAGTTGTACTCTGCTGAGGAAGTTCGCAGGGAACTTGGCCTATGACACTTGTCTATACAGAAAAAGCCTTAAAGCAGCTTAAAAAACTTGACAAGTCAGTAAGCATCCGCATCCTTTCTTACATGGACGAGGTTGCAAAATTAAAGGATCCTAGGGAACGAGGCAAGTCGCTTGTCGGAAATTTAACAGGTTTCTGGCGGTACCGCATCGGTGACTACAGAATCCTCTGCAGGATCAGCGATGAAAAGCTTGTAATTTTTGTTGTAGAAATAGGCCACAGAAGAGAAGTTTACAAGTAACTGCAAAAACTCCCAAGTCCCCCGCCGCAAAAAAAAATTCATTTTTTTCCTCCCAAACCTGCAAAAAAGTAGAAAACTCGCAGGAGATAATAAGCGGAGGGCAAATGGCAAAGGAAAACCGGGAAATCAAATCAACCGTCTTCGCCGACCTGTTCGGCGGGGATGAAACGGACGGAAGGCAGAACTTCCTTTCACTGTACCGCGCACTGCACGGCGGGGAATGCCCGTACACCGTGCAGCAGGTGGTGCGGAAGCGAATCCCGCAGGCAATCTACCGGACATTCAGCAGCGACGTAAGCATGATAGTCGGCGGCACACGCATCGTCCTGCTGGAGCACCAGAGCACGCTGAACGAAAACATGCCGCTGCGCTTCCTGGAGTATTACGTGCACCTGCTGTACGGCATAGTGCCGCACCGGGCGCGCTACCGGGAACGCGTGTACCGCATCCCCGCGCCGGAGTTCTACGTCTTCTACAACGGAGAAGATCCTGCCCCGCGGGAAGGCACACTCCGGCTGTCGGAGGCATACCTTAAGGGTACCGGCACGCAGCCGCAGTGCGAGGTAGCAGTAAAGTTCCTGAACATCGGCACTGGCGCGGAAGCGTTGCCAGCGGTGCAGAACTGTGGTATTCTGAAGGAGTACTGCCGCTTTATGGAGATAGTCAGGAAGCACCGCGCGCGGCTGAAGGAAGGAAGCTTTAGCGGAAAAGCGCAGGGCTGCTACGGGGAAGCAGTGCATGAAGCACTGGAAGAGGGCATCCTGAAGGGATACCTGGAACGCAAGAGCACGGAGGTAATAAACATGTTCATAGGAGAATACAGCTACGCAGACGACCTGCGCGAACACTACAACGAAGCCATGGAAATTGGACGCGAGCAGAAGTCGCTGGAAGCAGCCCGGAACCTGCTGAAGATGAATCTTGGGACAGTGGAGCAGATTGCGCAGGCAACAGGATTTCCTGTGACCGAAGTCGAGGAGCTTGCTGCGGCACTTGCCCGGTAACGCTGCGCCCCGTCCGTGCACGGAGGTAATAAACATGTTCATAGGAGAATACAGCTACGCAGACGATCTGCGCGAACACTACAACGAAGCCATGGAAATTGGACGCGAGCAGAAGTCGCTGGAGGATGCAGAAGAATTCCTTGCAAATGGAGTTTCCGTTGAAATTGTTGCAAAATCGCTGCACATGCCGGTTGAAAAAGTCGAGAAACTAGCTGCGGCAGTGGCGCGCTAGCCCCCGGCTGCAAAAAAGTCCTCAAGATTTTCCACATCCCTGCCGAAAATCCAAGTGTCGGGTATAACCTGCATGTACAGAACCGGCCCCGCTCCATCGGGACATTCGTACAATGCACGCCTGCCCAGCGTTGTGGGGCTGGCCGCAATAATCGGGCTTGCTCCCCATACATCGGGCTTCCGTTTGCGTTGTGGGGCTGGCTTCCCATACGTCGGGCTTCCGCCCAGCGTTGTGGGACAAACCGCAATAATCGGGCTTGCTTCCCATACATCGGGCTTCCGCCCAGCGTTGTGGGACAAACCGCAATAATCGGGCTTGCTTCCCATACATCGGGCTTCCGCCCAGCGTTGTGGGACAAACAGCAGTAATCGGGCTTGCTTTCCATACGTCGGGCTTCCGTTTGCGTTGCGGGACATCCGTACAATGCACTCCCGCCCCCTCCCGTTCACAGGGCTTACACCCCGCAGGGGGCAAGGGGGCGCAGCCCCCAACCACCCCCGCAGGGTTCCCAAGGGGCGCAGCCCCGGCAACGCCGAGGCGTTATCTTGGCCGTGCCGGGGAGGGGTGGGGTCTTAGGGGAGGGGCACACCTCGCTTCGGAAGTAGGCAGATTTTTTAACGTTAAAAAATCTGCACCTCCCCTAACGGCAGGGGGCAAGGGGGCGTCAGCCCCCAAAAACTCAGCAGGGAAACCTTCCCTGTAAAAAAAGCAACTTCGCGGTCAGCGAAAAGGGTTCACGGAATCCCGCACAGGGGCTGTGAAAATTCCCTTGACACTCCCGCAAGTTTGGGTATACCATACCCATAAACACACGGCTTTCCGGCCCGCCAGCCGGAACCCCGTGCAGGCCGGCCGTCCGGAGGGTTCCGGGCTGCCCTGCGGCGGGGGCTGCGCGCTGGGCGCTGCCCGTAAAAAAAGTTTGTAACTTGCCGCGGCAAAAGTTGTTCTGGAAAAAATTATTTTTTTGCCTTGACATTTTTTTGCTGGTGGTGTAGAGTGAAAACAAGCAGGTCGTTTCGGCGGCCTGTCAAAGGAGTTTTATATGAAAGTGAATGGAAAGTTTGCTGCACTTGCCGGTGCCGCACTTCTGCTTGGATCAGCAGCTTTCGCACAGGAGTCTTATGACGGTGCTACTGCTGATTATGAACTGCCGGATGGCTTCAGCTTCTCTTACACGCTGAGCTCTGATATCGTAAAGGCACACAACATTTCTTCAACAGACAACGACTTCGACACCTACGAGTGGTGGTCAGAGTTCGGCGGTCTGGTGAACAAATTTGAGGTGAAGTACAATTCAAATCTGCTGGCTTTCCAGCTCGCTCCGAAAGTAAAGATCGGTGAGCCGGGTGGAGAGGCATTCTGGAACCCCACATTTGCATACGATGGTACTGGTGCTAATCCTGTTTATGGTAATGCTGGTGGTGCTCCTGGTGGAAGAAATCCTGCTAACTGGTTTACTCCTGCTCGTGGCAAGCTGAGCACCGATGACACTGGTTTCGGCTATGACGGTCTGGACTGGAACTTCCGCTTTACTCCGTTTGACATCGTTGACTTCTACCTGAACGACGGTGTTGCGATTGCTGGTGGCGGACTCCCGATCGGCGGCGGCCGCTTTGACTCTGCAAAGCTCGGTTCTGACGGTCTTACCATCGTTGTAAAGCCGATCAACGGTCTGCGCCTTGCTGCTTCTCTGCCGTTCTCTCTGAAGACCCACTCAACATGGGACATGCTGAACGCAGAAGATGAAGATGAAGGTAAAGCTGGTGTAGCAACTCCTGGTTACCTCAATGGTAATCCGGGTAGCAACCTCACCACTGGTGGCGGTGATGGTGACACCTCAAAGGTTAAGTTCCAGGTTAAGCTCGGTGCTGACTACAACTTCAAGAACCTGTTCAGCATTGGTGCAACATGGAACGACATCCTTGACGCTTCCAACATGCAGGTTGGTGTGTATGCTAACATCACTGCTATCCAGGGTCTGGATGCAGGTCTCGGCTACACCTTCAACCGCAAGGCTCAGGGTCAGGGTCTTCAGTTCGACTTCTTCGGTCTGAACGACTTCAATGGTATGTTCAAGCTCTACGGTCAGCATGTTGTGCAGCTCTATGCACAGTATCTGATTGCTAACAAGCTGTCTGTTGGTGCAGAAGCTGCATTCAACTTCTTCAGCGAGCAGTCAATCTACGATATGTACTTTGGTGCAAAGGTCGGCTACGACATCAGCCCCAAGGTCAACCTGGGTGTGAAGGCAACCTTCGCATTCGACTTCGGAACTCAGCTGCAGTACAACGACGTCAACAACAACAAGGTTAACCCGACTCACGCTCTTAAGACTGATATTGCTAACAACAGAATCAGCGACGAGGCTTACAAGGATTCTTACCTGAAGAACTCTGCTAGCGACGGTGCTGCTCTGTACCGCTTTGCTAACAAGGACTGGAAGCTTGCTAACACCAAGAAGACCCAGGGCAACGAGGGTCGCGGCTATGCTGGCGAGAACACCGACTGGTCTGGCTACCAGGCAGCTACTGTTATCAGCGTGCAGCCGTCTATCACCTACACCACTGGCAAGAACGTGTTCAGCGGTGCTGTGGCAGTCGACTACCTGACCACTGCTGCTAACGACGCTGTGGATGACGCAACCGACGACAACGCAGTTGGCGACTGGTTCTTCAAGTTCCCGGTTTCTTGGACCTACAACTTCTAATCAACGGGGCTAAAAACCCCTTAGCTTAGAAAGCTGCTAGCAGGCGGGCTGGTTAACACCAGCCCGCCTTTTTTTGTTTCCGCATGCGTGGGGTGAGGCCGCCGCTGTGGGGTGGCTGTATATGCATGGGGTAGCAGCCGCCGTGTGGCGGGGTGCTCCTGCATGGGGTAGCCGCCGCCGTGTGTGGGGTGCACATGCATGGGGTTAGCCGCCGCCGTGTGGTGTGGGATGCATGGGGATAGCGGCCGCCGTGAGGTGGGGGGGGGATGCATGGGGTTAACAGCCGCCGTGTGGCGGGTGCACATGCATGGGGATAGCGGCCGCCGTGTGTGGGGTGTGCACATGCGGGGGGATAGCGGCCGCCGGGGGTGTG
>Ga0256405_10002485_pt1 | contig 42130 bp, 37 predicted proteins | sample RumenRJG_02DNA_FD_189096 | JGI IMG/M metagenome (GOLD analysis project Ga0256405, IMG submission 189096) | Bovine rumen microbial communities from Lethbridge, Alberta, Canada - RJG_02 | ecosystem: Host-associated > Mammals > Digestive system > Stomach > Rumen | place: Canada: Alberta... | reverse complement strand
ATTCCGAAGTTCATTTCTCGTATGATTTACTTCCATTTTCTAAGCCCGCATCTGGAAGTTAATCCTGCGAAAAATGACACGCTGGAACTTAAACTTGCGAACCGGCACTCAGAAATTCAATCGACCCATAATTTCAGTGCATGCGTTTTGAACTTGATTTTTATTCCTTATCGACGAAAACTGAACTTAAATTTTATTCCAAATTTCTTGAATGATACTTGAATTTTGTGCATATGCTATCTGCTGTTTCGCTGTGCGATCAGATGAGCTCGGTTCTGAGGCACGTCTAAACAACAGTCGGAAATGAATGTGCATGTCGAAAACTCTAAATAATAACAGATTTAGGTTATCAATAACGCAAACTTGACAAATTTAAGAGTTTAGGTTATCATGTTGCATGACAGGAGGGCAACTGCTATGCTAAAAAAGTTGGAGGCTCTAAAGCCGAGAAACATCTATTTGAACCGTTTGATCGCATTTCAGGACACAGAGCCTGTGAAGGTGATCACGGGAATCCGACGCTGCGGAAAATCCAGCCTTCTGAAGCTGATGCAAAGACATCTGCTGGAAACAGGTGTAGCGCCCCAGCAAATCATATCTATGAACTTTGAATCCATGGAATACCGGGACATGGATGTGCAAACCTTTTATAATCATGTCAAAAAAAAAATACAGCCCAACAAAAGGATGTATCTATTCTTTGATGAATTGCAGCGGCTGGATCGCTGGGAGGATGCGGTTAACTCATTCCGGGTGGATTTCGACTGTGATATTTATATCACGGGATCCAACGCCTATCTGCTTTCATCCGAGTATTCGACCTATCTTTCCGGACGATATGTGGAAATAAAGATGCTGCCGCTTTCCTTTAAGGAGTTTCTGGCCTTTCACGGCTATGAGATCCGTGAGAGAAAGAGTCCTGGAGGAGAGATGCGGAAGCGTGCATACGATGCTGAAGGTGAACCGGCCGAATGGGAGGAGCTTTTTGAAGCCTTCATGCATTACGGCGGCATGCCGGGAATCGAAGACGTCGGTCTCATACAGGACAGAGCGCTTACCTTGCTGGACGGCATATATTCTACAGTCGTTGTGCGCGACATTCTTGAGCGCGAAAGGAGAAGAGGCCAGCGCCAGATCACAGATCCTGTCCTTCTGCGGAAGATCATCTTGTTTCTTGCGGACAATATCGGCAATAATACCTCTTTAACGTCTATCAGTAATACACTCGTCTCTGAAAAGATGTTGGAGGATCGCGCAAAGCAGGGCAAGCCGGCAACGCAGACGATTGCCGCTTATGTGAACGCACTAAAAGAAGCCTATCTGTTCTATGAGATCAAGCGGTTTGACATCAAGGGCAAAGAAGAGCTGAAAACGCTTGGCAAATACTATATCGTTGATATCGGCCTGAGAAACTATCTACTTGGCTATCGGGACGTGGACACCGGGCATATGATCGAGAACGTAGTATATTTTGAGCTGCTGCGTCGAGGCTACGACGTTGCTGTCGGAAAAATAGGAACCAGGGAAATAGACTTCATCGCTACAAATGATCATGAGAAAATCTATTTTCAAGTGACAGACGATATGACATCGGAATCAACAAGGGAGCGAGAGCTCGCCCCGCTGAAGATGGTACGTGACAATTACAGGAAGGTCATTCTTGCCATGAGCACAAACTCAACAGCCTCTGTAGAAGGGATTGAAATCATCAGATTGATTGACTTCCTTATCGAGTAACAGAATAGAATCTAAATGGCAACCAAATATTGCTTTGCAAGTGGTAGTTCACCTTCCGCCTCAAATTGAGCGAAGAGCGACCAAATGGCCCCAAACCTTGGTGTTGTTCACATTTCACCTTGTTCTAAAGAAGTGGTAGTCCAAAGAAAAAGATAAATCATGTCACGATGCCGGAAAGTGCCTTTGAATAAGGACTTTCCGGCATTTCCCATATCTATGAACGATCTTGATTGGCGTTCCCTGCTAACAATCCATCTAACAGCTACCGCCTACGTTTGCCATGGGCCGTTTCTCTGCCTGCCACATTCCGGGCGAAAAATGCATCACTCATCTCGATTGAGGATTGCATCTGAAAAATGCCTCTGTACAAAGGTTTCCCGGGCATCAGCGAAAAATAGTAGAGAGCCTTTCAGCATGAACTATGTTAGATTGCTAACACTTCTGCCTGAATGCGGGGATGGGAGTTCGTGTTTTCCGGCCCTTATGCCGCGATCCGCTTTATGGAGGGACAAAACACAGATCTGGAATACTGGAAGCGTCTTGGAAAATATGCAATGAATATTCATTCATGACTGGGCAGCCATTTGACGCAGTACGGGGATAAATGATGACGATTTCATCACGTCCAGCTAACGGTTTGGCGGTAGATGTGAAAGTCGAACACGCCGCCTTTGTTAGCTGTGCTAACACCCAGCTAACAGCACTGGGGGAAAACGGGGGTATTTTGAAGGAAAATGCGAACAGTGAAAAACGTTAGAAACCCAGCAATGGCAAGGCTTAAAGGCACTTCAGGGAACAGCAAAGGCGAACGCTTTTTCGATCTCCTAAGCGGAACGTCGCGCGTTCGAATCGCGCCGGGATCGCCAAAAAAGCCCGTTTTTGAAGCAAAAAGCTGCTAACGACAGCTTGCTAACAAAAGCGGGCGCTTTTCTTTTTCTACGGGTTCGATTTGCTAACAGATTCATGGTTCCTGTTTGCAGACTGCCAACATTTTTGCCTGATTTCTAACGGCGATCCCTTTTGTTAGCTCCCAAAATTGCAAACATTGGCGGACGATTCAGCAAAAAAATGTGGCGGATGGTAATATCCTTGGCGGGCTATGCCGTCCGATTCCTTGCTTTCACAGGGTTCTTAATGATCTATTATTCAAATTTTATGCATGAATACCCCTGCCATTATATGCAAAAACCATTATTCTTCAGAAGCTGATTGCTAACGGTTTCAAGAACTCCATTAGCAAATGAGCAAAGATTATGTTGGCATTTCTAATATCTTCCGCCTCATTTAGAACCGCTTCGTGCAGAGAAAGACATGAATGCAGCAACATGAATGCAGAAAAATGCAGAAAAATACGATATGTCGTAATTACAAATTGCGTTATCGTCAAAAACATGATATAATAGATAAAACTTATGCGCAGAGAGGTAAAACTTATGGAAGTCAGTTATAAGAAACTGTGGAAACTGTTGATCGACAAAGACCTCAAGAAAAGGGACTTGTCCCGCGTAGCTGACATTGGCACTTCAACCATTGCCAAGATGACACGAGGAGAACATGTCAGCATGGATGTGCTCCTTAAGATTTGTAAGGCATTTAACTGTGACTTCGGTGATATTATCGAAGCAGTGCCAACAAATAAGGAATAGAGGCTGGAGACTAAACATGAAGGTCATCAACAATGTCACCGAAACCGTTAGGGATGATTTGGGTGAAACGCTCCGTAAAGGAAGCAGACTGTCCATTGCCGCAGCCTGCTTCTCGATCTATGCCTATCAGGAACTGCGCAAACAGCTGGATTCCGTTGAACAGGTACGGTTCATCTTCACATCTCCTACGTTTGTGCAGGAGAAAACGCCTAAGACCCAGCGTGAATTTTATATTCCCCGTCTGAACCGGGAGCGCAGCCTCTACGGCACGGAATTTGAAATAAAGCTCCGCAATGAACTGACCCAGCGGGCTATCGCAAAGGAATGCGCTGACTGGATCCGCAAAAAGGTGACTTTCAAATCCAACACTACCCCTGATCTTATGACGGGCTTTCTTACCGTAGATGAAAGCACCTATATGCCCATCAGCGGATTTACAACCGTTGATCTGGGCTGTGAGCGCGGCAACAACATATACAACATTGTCACCCGTACAGAGAGTTTTGAGAATGGGCGGCAGTTTATTCGCCTGTTCGATGAGATTTGGCAGGACGAGCGCAAGCTCCAGGATGTCACTGACATCGTCCTTGAGAGCATCACAACAGCCTACCGTGAAAATTCTCCGGATTTCATCTACTTTTATACGCTATACAATATCTTTAATGAATTCCTGGAGGACATATCCGAGGACATTCTGCCCAACGAAGCCACAGGCTTCAAGCAGAGTAAAATCTGGAATATGCTCTACAACTTCCAGCGCGACGCAGTACTGGCCATCATCAGCAAGCTGGAAAAGTACAACGGCTGTATCCTGGCAGACAGTGTGGGTCTCGGCAAAACGTTCACAGCGCTGGCCGTTATCAAATACTACGAAGGACGGAATAAATCCGTGCTGGTGCTCTGTCCGAAAAAGCTGTCCGCCAACTGGAGCACCTATAAAGGAAACTACGTCAACAATCCCATCGCCGCTGACCGGCTGCGCTATGACGTGTTGTATCATACCGACCTATCCCGTGAGCGCGGTACGTCCAATGGGCTTGACCTTGCGCTGCTGAATTGGGGCAACTATGATCTGGTGGTTATTGATGAAAGCCACAATTTCCGCAACGGTGAAGGTGGCGAAGGCGTCCATAAGGGTAAACGTGAAAACCGCTATCAGACCCTCATGCGGAAGGTTATCCAGGCGGGCGTAAAAACCAAGGTACTGATGCTTTCCGCTACACCTGTCAATAACCGGTTCACCGATCTGCGCAATCAGCTGGCCCTCGCCTATGAAGGGAATCCCGATTATATTGACGAGCGGCTGGATACCAGCAAGCCGATCAATGAGATATTCAAGCAGGCGCAGAAGGCATTCAATGCCTGGAGTAAGCTGAAGCCTGAGCAGCGCACAACCGCTACGCTTCTGAAAATGCTGGATTTCGATTTCTTTGAGGTGCTGGACAGCGTGACTATTGCCCGCTCCCGCCGACACATTGAAAAATACTACTCCACCACCGAAATCGGCAAATTCCCGGAGCGCCTGAAGCCGATTGCCCGCAGGCCGCATCTAACCGATCTGGACAACGCGATCAACTACAATGATATCTACACGATACTCAGCGAGCTGAACCTGACCGTCTACACGCCCTCCCATTTCATCCTGCCATCGAAAATGAGCAAGTACATGGATGTGGATGATGAGGAGACCATAAACCTGACCATGCAGGGCCGTGAGCAGGGCATCCGCCGACTCATGGCTATCAACCTGCTCAAGCGGCTGGAAAGCTCTGTGTTCTCCTTCAGACTGACCCTGGATCGTATCCGCCAGCTCATCGATGAGACCATCCATGCCATTGAGCAATACACCAGCGGTGAATGTGTACTGGATCTGGTAGAGATTACGGACGATTCTCAATTCGACGACGACGATCAGAACGGCGGCGTTTTCCAGATCGGAAAGAAGGTCAAAATCGATCTGGCCGACATGGATTATAAGTCCTGGCTGCATCAGCTGTCCGCTGACAGGGATAATCTTGAGCTGCTTTCCGCCATGGTGGCTGATATCACGCCCATTCACGACACCAAGCTGCAGACGCTTCTGCGAACGATTGACGATAAAATGGCTGCGCCGATCAACGAAGGCAACCGGAAGATCATTATCTTCACTGCTTTCTCTGATACGGCGGAATACCTATATGAGCACGTCAGCCGGTACGTGATGGATCGTTATCATCTGCACACGGCAGAGATCACCGGCAGCGTGGACGGCAAAACCACCATTCCACGCCTCCACGGCGATCTGAATACAGTCCTGACCTGCTTTTCCCCGGTGTCCAAGGGCAGGGATATGCTGATGCCCGGCAGTACGGACGAGATTGATATTCTGATCGCCACCGACTGTATTTCCGAAGGCCAGAACCTGCAGGACTGCGATTATCTGGTGAATTATGACATTCATTGGAATCCGGTGCGTATCATTCAGCGCTTCGGGCGCATAGATCGTATCGGCTCCCGCAACGCCCGCATCCAGCTGGTCAACTTCTGGCCGGATATGGACCTGGATGAATACATCAACCTGAAAGACCGTGTGGAAACCCGCATGAAGATATCCGTCATGACCTCCACCGGCGATGATAACCCCATCGATATGGAAGAGAAAGGCGACCTGGAATACCGCCGCCAGCAGCTGAAACGGCTGATGGATGAGGTCGTCGATATCGAGGACATGCAGAGCGGCATTTCCATCATGGACCTTGGGCTGAACGAATTCCGGCTGGATTTGCTGGAGTATATCAAGCAGCACGACGATGTGGAACACGCCCCGCACGGAATGCACGCCGTCGTGGCCTCGACAGACGATATGCCGCCCGGAGTCATATACGTGCTGCGCAACATCAACGGCGATGTGAATGTGGGCAACCAGAACCGGCTGCATCCGTTCTACATGGTCTACATTGGCGAAGACTGCGAAGTGGTGTGCGACCACCTGAGCCCCAAGGATTTGCTGGACAGGATGCGCCTGATCTGCAAAGGCCAATCCGAGCCGGACAAGGAGCTCTGCCGTGTGTTCAATCAGGAGACGAAGGACGGCCGGGAAATGGGTCTGTACTCCGAACTGCTCTCTGACGCGATAGACTCCATCATTCATGTGAAGGAAGAAAGTGACATTGACAGCTTCCTGAAGGGCAATCAGATCAGCTTTTTATCAGGCAAAATCAAGGGACTGGACGACTTTGAACTGATATGCTTCCTCGTGATCAAGTGAGGTGAGAAAAGATGCTGGGCCTGCCGGCTACCACGGAGATACGAAAGGTTATCACCAAGAAAAAGGTGTACGAGCGCTTTGGTACGGAAATGAGCGCAGAGCGCAGGAAGAGCTTTGACGCGGACGTTGCCCGCATCACCCTGGTCAACGAGATATCGCCCGTTTCCGTGAACATTCCCGAGGGTGAAGGTGTAAAATCCTTCTTCGTTATCCTGATCGCTCTACGGAAGAAGGACTACGACAAACAGAACATCGCCTTCATCGCAAAGATGTTCGGGCAGAAGCTCCTCCTCGTGATCGAATATGAAGGGCAGCACTCTCTCGCTATCTGGCAGACGCGCCTGATTCAGCAGGACTGGACAGCGCCGGAGAACCTTCGAGTGGAGATCATCGGGCTTGATCTGGATAAGGTTTGGGAGAACATTGTCGCAGGGACAGCCGGCGTGGAGGTGGCCCAGGGGCAATCGCTGGATGAACAGCTGGCTGCCCAGCAGAAGCGACAGAAGCTGGAAAAGGAAATTGCCAAACTGGAAAAGCTGGCATGGGCGGAGAAGCAACCAAAAAGAAAAATGGAGTATGTGCAGAAGATCCATCAACTGAAAGCAACCCTGGAGGAATCATGACACACGAAGAATACATCAAAAGTGTTGTGGGAGACTTGGATAACGCAGGTCGTATAAAAGCCAGAGAAAGAAACGATCTCGAATACAAAGAGACGTTCGGTTTGGGAAGTAAAGCTAAATATGCCAGAACCATGGCGGCATTTGCCAACAACCGCGGTGGTTATATATTATTTGGCATTAAGGATAGTCCTCGGATCCCTCAGGGTGTCAATACTGCATTCGGGGAATTCAAGCAAGAGGTCTTTACCGAATACCTCAACTCGTTGTTTTCTCCCGAAATCATCTGGGAAGCGGGCACAGTTGATTGCAATGGGATTTCTATTGGATACATATATACATATGAGTCCAGCAGCAAACCTATTGTTGCGCTCAAGGGGGAAAGCTCCGAAAAAATCACTAGTGGTGATGTTTACTACAGGTACCGTGCAAGAAATGATAAAATAAAGTACCCAGAAATGAACCGCATAATTGAAGATCGGATAAGGAGAGAACGCGAACAGATTCTACGATTGATGGAAGTTATCCGTAAAAGCGATACTGCCAACCTTGGAATTGTAAATTACAGCAACGGAAAATTCTCAACGCCGTTTGGAGCAGATGTTGTAATTGACCGCCGCCTGATTGCTCAGGTTCTGCGAAAAGCAAAATATATAAAGGAAGGCAGTTTCAATGAAAACGGAGGTACTCCGGTAATCAAGGTGACGGGAAGTATAGATTTGGCAGAAGAAATCCCAGTACCCGACATTGAACCAGATGTGAATTATCCATATCTTCAGAAGGACTTAGCGGAAAAACTGAAGGTAGATAAGCAAACGGTATATGCGTTGATTTGGAAGTATAAAATGAAAGGTCAAAAGAAGTATCATTTGGGTATTTCCACGTCAACTACATCGGTTGCACACAAGTTTTCCGATATCGCACTTCAGTACCTCGCAGAACTGCTGAATGCACACAAAGATGATCCACAATGGATCAAACAGGTTAAGACTGAATTTGCACACAGAAATGATAAGGAGAATAGACCATGAACAAACTGAAAATGCACACCCCCAATCAGGCTGATGAAAACTTCCGTAAACTGGCAGCTTTGTTTCCGAATGCCGTTACCGAGACCATCGATGAGGCCACCGGCGAGGTTGTGCGCGCCATTGATAAGGATGTGCTGATGCAGGAAATCTCTGTCCGCGTAGTGGAAGGCCGAGAGGAGCGCTATCAGTTTACTTGGCCTGAAAAGAAAAAAGCCATGCTGGCCGCCAATGCACCCATTGCAGCAACCCTTCGCCCTGTTCGTGCTGACAGCGTTGGCCGCGATGGCACCCCAGGCGGCTGGGACAGCCAGAACCTGTATATTGAAGGCGACAATCTGGATGTATTAAAACTTTTGCAGGAAACTTATCTGGGCAAGATTAAGATGATTTATATAGATCCTCCGTACAACACAGGCAATGATTTTGTATATGAGGATGACTTTGCCGAGGAAGCTGATGAATACCTTGCCCGAAGTGGACAGTTTGACGAGCAAGGCAATCGGCTGGAACAGAATACGGAGAGCAACGGTCGGTTTCATACCGACTGGTTGAATATGATCTACCCAAGACTACGCATAGCGAAGAGTCTAATGACGGATGACGGTATTATAGTTATCTCAATTGATGAAAACGAAATAGACAACATGAAGAAGGTCTGTACAGAAGTGTTCGGACCGGGTCATCTTGTTGCTCAAATTACACTTTTATGTAATCCCAAAGGAAGGTCACAAGATAAATACGTTGCTAATTGCCATGAATATGTACTTATCTACTCCAAAACAATTCTTCCAGGTGGTAGTGTATCTATACCTAAAACTAAAGATGAAATTCAAGAAGATTATTCGCTTTTCGATGAAAAGGGGAATCCATATCGCGAGCTGGAGCTAAGGAATACTCATCGTGATTTTGGAAAATTCAATCGTCCTAAATTGTGGTATCCAATATATATTCGTTCTGATGGAAGCGCATCCTTGGAAAATGAACCTGGGACCATTGAAGTATATCCGTTTTGGGATGATGGATTTGAAGGATGTTGGACATGGGGAAAAGAAAAAGCGCAAAAGGAGATACATCTGCTTGTAGGCAAAATGGTATTCGATAAAATGAAGGTCTATCGGAAGGCATATGCTTTTGAAGATGGTGAAGCGCCACTCAAACAAGTTAAGTCCATATGGACTGACAAAGCCTTCTTTACCGAAAAAGGACAAGCAGTTGTAAATGCGTTATTTCAAACAAAAGAAAAACTTTTCCAAGCACCTAAATCAATATGGATGATCCGTCAATGCTTATTGATGGCGCAAGAAAAAGATTGTATTGTGCTTGATTTTTTCTCTGGTTCTGCTACTACAGCTCATGCTACTATGCAGCTCAACGCTGAGGATGGTGGTCACCGCCGTTTTATAATGGTTCAGCTACCAGAAAAGACCGACGAAAAGAGTGAAGCCTTCAAGGCTGGCTTCAGAACCATTTGCGAAATTGGAAAGGAGCGTATCCGTCTCGCCGGCCGGAAGATTAAGGAGGAATCTGGCCTGACTGCTCCTGACCTGGATATCGGTTTCCGTGTCCTCCGTCTGGACAGCAGCAACATGCAGGACGTGTACTATAACCCCACCGAGGTGGTGCAGTCCCTGCTCGACCTGACTACAGACAACATCAAGCCCGACCGCACGCCGGAGGATCTGCTGTTCCAGGTGATGCTGGATCTGGGCGTGGAGCTTTCGAGCGCCATCAAAGAAACTGTCGTTGACGGCAAGAAGGTGTTCGACGTGGCCAACGGTTTCCTGCTGGCCTGCTTCGATACGGGCGTCACCACAGAGACCGTGACGGCCATCGCGAAGAAGAAACCCTACTATGCCGTGTTCCGCGACAGCAGTATGGCTAATGACAGTGTGGCCACGAATTTTGATCAGATTTTTGAGACCTATTCGCCGCAGACGACGAGAAAGGTGCTGTAAGATGGAGAAACAGAGTATTTGCCCCTTTTGTGGTTCAGCACTTGAGTATTCTCAGGAACATGAAGACTATGCTGTCGGAATTGGATGTCCTATATGTGGTAAATATTCTTATTCCAAGTGGGATCTAACAAGTAACACTGGCCTTTCATCATTTCCCAAAGATATGATTGCGGCGTACCTTTACCACAATAACAAAGCTTTGGAATCAATTCGGCCAGAATCGTACACAACATTTATAGGTTCTTTAGAACGGTTTAATGGGTTGCATGATCAACATCCTCATTATCATTATGCATCATTTGAAGAAGTGAAAGCATTTTGGCAGTGTAGGTTTTCCGATAGAATCGATAGAATTCTTCTCGTATTGTCTCGCCGAAGCAAGTTCTTTGGGGAACAGATGTATTTATCTTTCCCGGAGATGCAGAGTTTGCTGTTTATTACACTGTTTAATAAAAATAATCAGCCTCTTGAATCTGTCGATGTCGAAATGCAACTTTCGGAAATGACTGACTATCTGACTACGAATGAGTATGCCAAGATTTCAGGCGACGGAGATGGCTTTTATGTCACCTTGCTTGCTGAAGGATGGAAACGTGTCGATGAACTTCAACAGCAAGGCACAGACAGCAAAGAGGTCTTTGTCTCAATGTCATTTGCTCCAAGCGCTGCATTAACTCGCGAAGCGATCCGAAACGGTATTATAAAAGCAGATTTTTCTCCCGAATTTATCGACGAAATTATTCACAATCGCCAGATCGTTCCGGAGATGTTCCGGCTAATCCGTGAATGCAGATTTCTAATTCTTGATATTAGTGAGCCCAATTATGGGGCTTACTATGAGGCTGGCTACGCACTGGGTTTAGGGAAAGAAGTCATCATAACCTGCAGTGCTGAGGTATTCTCTCATAAATATGAATCAGAGGAAGAGAAGAAGTACGAACGATACCTTAAACCTCATTTTGATATAGCTCAAAAGCAGATTCTTGTATGGAACGACTACGATGATTTGACACGGAAACTCTGTGAATGGATCAAAGCTTTAATACGATGATTGACTGGAGAAATAGAAAATGAAATTCCGATTCAAGATTCAGCAATACCAGACGGACGCGGTAGACAGCGTTGTCCGCGTGTTTGCGGGGCAGCCTTATCATTCTGAAATCAGCTACCGCAGGGATGTCGGCGAGGTAAAACCACTCATTGATCCGGCTGGGCCGGTTCAGTTGTCCATCCTCCCGCCGGAACAGTCGAGCATCTTTGATGTCGATCCGATGGATGATACCGGGTATCTGAATGAAACGCTGATGCTTTCAGATGCTCAGCTTCTCCATAACATCCATGACATCCAGCAGGAGAACAATATTCGTCTGTCCGAAGGACTGATCAAAACCCATGGCCGCTGCAGCCTGGACGTAGAGATGGAGACCGGCACTGGCAAGACATATGTCTACATCAAAACCATGTTCGAACTGAACAAACGGTACGGCTGGAGCAAGTTTATCGTCGTGGTGCCTTCCATCGCCATCCGTGAGGGTGTGAAGAAGTCCTTCGAGATCACGGTGGATCACTTCATGGAGCACTACGGTAAAAAGGCGCGGTTCTTCATCTACTCCAGTGCCAACCTGAATCAGCTGGACAGCTTCTCCTCCGATAGCGGCATCAATGTGATGATCATAAACACGCAGGCCTTTGCCGCTTCCATGAACGAGGAGAAAAATGTGGAAGGCCGCAAGGGCGACGCCGCGGCGCGCATCATCTTCTCCAAGCGGGACGAATTCGGCAGCCGCCGTCCCATTGACGTGATCGCCGCCAACCGACCGATCATCATTATGGACGAGCCCCAGAAAATGGGCGGCGAAGTGACCCAGAAGACCCTGGCGAAGTTCAACCCGCTGTTTGTGCTGAATTATTCCGCCACGCACGCCAAACAGCACAATCTGGTGTATGTACTGGACGCGCTCGACGCCTACAACAAGCGGCTGGTCAAGCGCATTGAGGTCAAGGGCTTTGAGGTGAAAAACTTCCGTGGCACGGACCAGTATCTGTACCTGGAATCCATCGTGTTGTCTCCGAAAAAGCCGCCTATGGTGCGCCTGGAGTTGGAGATTCAGTACCAGAAATCCATCAATCGTGAAACCCGCCTTCTGGGTGTCGGCGACAACCTGTTCTTTGTCTCCAATGAAATGGAGCAGTATCGTGGGTTCTCCATCGCAGCAATTGATCCCATTGCTGCAACGATAACCTTCACGAATGGTTTTGTCATTCACAAAGGTGATGTGGTCGGCGACGTGTCCGAGGCGGATATGCGCCGCGTTCAGATCAGAGAGACGATTATCTCCCATCTGGAGAAGGAAGCGGAGCTGTTCAGCAAGGGCATCAAGTGCCTGAGCCTGTTCTTTATAGATGAAGTTGCCCGGTACCGTCAGTATGATGCGGACGGTAACGAAGCACTGGGCGAATATGGCCGTGTTTTTGAAGAGGAATACATCGCTGTCCTGCGGGATTATCGGACCTTGCTCGATCCGGTCTATCTTGCTTATCTGGATGGGATTTCCGCTCATGACACGCACAGGGGTTATTTCAGCATCGACAAAAAGACCGGACGTGCCATCGACTCCACTACCAAGCGTGGAAGCGAATTCTCTGATGATATTTCTGCTTATGACCTGATCCTGAAGAATAAGGAGCGGTTGCTCAGCTTTGACGAGCCAACCCGGTTCATCTTCTCCCACTCCGCCCTGCGTGAAGGCTGGGACAATCCGAACGTGTTCCAGATCTGCACACTGAAGCATGGCGGCGATAGCACTACGCAGAAGCGGCAGGAAGTTGGGCGCGGGCTGCGTTTGTGCGTCAACCAGGCTGGTGACCGTATGGACGCAGAGACTGTTGGTGATCAGGTGCAGGCGCTTAATACCCTGACGGTTATCGCGAGTGAAGGCTATGCTACCTTTGTGGCCGGGCTACAGGAGCAGACTCGTGCTGTCCTCTACGACCGTCCCCGCAAGGCCAGCATTGAGTATTTCGAGGGCAAGAATATCATCATAGCTGATGGCCAGCAGGCTAAGATCACTCAGCCCCAGGCCAGGCAGATCTATCAGTATCTTGTCCGCAACAACTATATTGACGAAGACGATAATGTCACACAGGACTACCGTGATGATGTTAAAAATGATAGTCTTGCAGTTCTGCCGGAGGCACTCCGACCGATGCAGGAAGGCATTCATAAGTTGGTACAGGCAATCTTCGACGATAAGGTGCTGGCCGAAATGTTCCAGGACGGCAACAAGACCCCTGCACCGGAGAATCCGCTCAACGACCGCTTCTACAAGCAGGCGTTCCAGACACTGTGGACAGCTATCAACCATCGCTATGCTTATACGGTGGACTTCGATTCCAATGAGCTAATACAGAAGGCGATCACTGCTATCAATGCGGAGCTCTATGTCAGCCAGCTTCAGTACACCGTGTCTGTCGCCAGCCAGCGCGAACATATCACTGGCGAACAGATGCGGGAAAGTGACGCCTTCGGTGCTGTAAAGACGAAGACTAATACACTCAAGCATGCGGAAACCAGTCAGATCCGATATGATCTTGTCGGAAAAATCTCTGAGGGCACTGTATTGACACGCCGAACGGTGACTGCCATCCTAAAAGGCATCGATCCGCAGAAATTTGCCATGTTCCAGAACAATCCTGAGGAGTTCATCTCAAAAGTGATTCGTTTGATAAAAGAGCAGAAGGCAACCATGATTGTGGAGCACATTACCTATGACACAATTGAGGGAGGCTATGACAGCAGCATCTTTACAGCGGAAAAGCATGGGAAGACTTTTGATCAAGCTTTCCGAGCCACAAAAGCCATTCAGGACTACGTTTTCACCGATGGCAGCGCAGAAAAGAGCGTGGAACGCAAATTTGCGGAAGCATTGGATGGATCCCAGGACGTGAATATCTACGCCAAGCTGCCGAAAGGATTTGCGATTCCTACGCCGGTCGGACATTATTCTCCGGACTGGGCTATCGTGTTCCATGAAGGCGCAGTGCGCCATATCTACTTCGTTGCCGAGACGAAGGGCACAATGGACAGTTTGAATCTCCGTCCAATCGAAAAGGCGAAGATCGATTGCGCAAAGAAACTATTTTCAACATTGTCCAATGGTACAGTAACATATGACCACGTAGATAGCTTCCAACAGTTAATGAATAAGGTAATGCAATAAAGGTTTTGCTAGTCCAACAAACTGAGCCCCTCCCGCAGCAGGAGGGGCTTCCTTTATGTCGCTGCGCTGTTACCAGCGAGCATCTGAAGCATTTTCACCATGTCAGGGTTGCTGAGCACCTTTGCCAGCTGAAGCGGATCGAAGCCCATTGCGTTCATCTGATCAACCACGGCTGCCTGCTTCCGCCGGACTTCTGCTTCCGGCTCTGCCCCGCGTCCGTTGTAGAATGCCTTCTCGAGCAGTTTCGCGTTTTCCTGCCGGTTCTCGTCGAGAATGTGGGAGTACTGATCCGTGACCATGGATGCCTGTGCGTGGCCGGAGTCACCCTGAACGGACTTGATGTCGCCCTGATTCAGCTTCAGCTTATAGGTGATGCTGGAATGGCGGAGACTGTGAAAAACGATCGGCGGCAGGTTGTTTTCTTCAATCAGGTTCTTCAATGCTTTGCGGATCTGTGCAGATTCGCAAGGCAGTCCGACCGGTGTGGCGATCACCAGATTGAAATTGGCGTATTCGTTGCCGATGGCTTCAATCGTTGCGTCCTGCTCCATTTTCCAGGCGATGAGCATCTCAGCCACCGTTTTCGGAAGGAAAACTTTACGGATACTCGTGGGCGTCTTGGGCGTTTTCAGCACGAGTGCTGTCCGGTTGTGAAGCCCCTGTTCTGGGAAGACCGTAATGATATCCTTGTCGTCCAGCGCTTTCATAGCCTGTTTGCTCACACGCTGCAATTCCTTGGTGATAGAGATAGACGCCTTGCCGGCCTGGATGCTCTCATCGGATATATCAACGCAGTCCCAGGTCAGAGCCAGAAGCTCTCCAATGCGGAGCGTGCAGGAGAAGGCCAGGTTAAGGCAAAGCTTCAGCCGAGGGTCCTTGCAGCACTCGATTGCCTTAAACAGCGTCTGCGCATCCCAGATTTCCCGCTCCTTACATTCGTGCTTTGGAACCGTGGCGTAGACAGCGGGATTCTTATCGATCAGATCCCATTTCATGGCCTGGGTAAAAGCGCTGCGAAGCACATTGTGTATTTTCCGAATCGTGGCGGTGGTCACCATGCGCGTGTCGTTGGTATATTTTCTCACGCAGATAGCGGGAACAGCCGGCGTTGTCAGGAGCTTCTGATAATACTTTTCCAGCGTATGAGACGTGACCTCAGACAGCTTCAGCTTGCCAAGATACGGCTCGATATAGTGATTGATCAATCCCGTGTTGCTTGTGTAGGCGGAGGGTGACCATTTCGTCTTTCCGTACAGCGACACGTATTCTGTCATCAGCTCAGAGACCGTGGAGCACTTGGGAATGACGAAGGTGCCAAGCTGCTGAGTGTATTCGATCTCTGTTTTCCTGGTGTTGGCCTCGCTCATCGTCTTAAATGTTTCCCATTTCTGACGGCGTACACCTTCTTTGTCGAAGTATGAATACACAACACAGAACCGGTTATTGCGTGTTACGATAGTTGCCATTCATCATCCCTCCTCTGAAAGTGCGGACAGGATGTCCGCGTACTTGAAATACCAGATTCGTCCGATCTTTTTTCCTTCGGCTTTGTTGCTTTGCAGTGCCCGATAGATCCGCTGGGCACCAACATTCAGCAACTTCGCCGCTTCCGATACTGTCATGAATTCCTTCTCATTTTCCTGCTTGGGACAATATTTATCAGCATTTACGTGGTAAGTTTTCTGACCCTCAAGCCAGTACAGGAAGCTTGCTTTGGTGATTCTGGGCCGATCCGCAATACGTATGAGTTTCAGCTCGTTTCTATGTTCGTAGTACAGCTTCCAGGCTTGTCTAGGATCCAGGCCAATCATCTTCCCCATTTCTGGAACTGTCATGGAGGCTTCTTCTGTGGCGCGATCTTTTTCCCGGTCTTTCATGTTCCGATACCGGGACTGCGAAGCATACCAATCATCAAAGATCACCTTCGGAACCCAAAACTTGCCTTCCAGTGTTAGTGTTAGGAGCTTCTCCCTGTGGATCAGCTCCCGTACACTTTCGTTGGCCAGACCAAGAATCTTCTGAATATCGCGGATCGAGTACATGTTTTCATGCAGTGCAGCCCCAGGAGGATCCCCATCGACTTTTTTATACCAGTCCTGCCGGGCATACCATTCTTCAAAGCTGGCCCTGACAACGCGCAGCTGTCCGGCGATCACAACAGTGTCGAACAGCTTCTTGTTGACGAGATAGTAGCTTTCTGTCTTTTTCAGGCCCAGCAAGGCACCCATGGCGCGCACGGTCATGGTTGTTGCTTCACTACTTGCCATCGCAGCTTCCTCCTTCCGTTCAGCTAACAGAGATGGTAGCACGTCTTCCGCCAAAGTTTTAGTCTGTCGTCGGCCTGCGTTAGCTGGAAGAAGATCACTGCTGCTGATACAGCCAGGCATGGAAGCTCTCCTTGGGAATCCGATAGCCCACGCTGTTGATCCTGATCGAGGGAAATACCTTCTGATGAATCAGGGAATAGACGGCTTTGCGGCCAACACCCAGGATCTCCATTAATTCATCAACCGTATAGCAGCGGCGTTCCTGCGGAATGTTCTGACTCCTGTTCATAGTCTGCTGAAACTGCATCATTTCCATCACTTTGCTCCTTGATCTTTGTTGGAGGTATAGCCCCCACACCCTTCTATGTAAAAATCGAGGCAAAGTGGCACCACTTGTCGAAAATTTTTATAAAGAAAATACCTCCCGATCAGGTGATCGGGAGGCAAAATGCTTATCGGTTCATCGTTTCAAGAGATAAGTTGCAGCTTCATCGGCGATGTGTGTTACCCAGGCAAGTGGAAAAGCAGCGTAGGCATTGCTTGTATCACGAACGGAATCGCCGCCAGTGGTTGCTCCCATGTGGCAGTTGATCGCAGCGGCTTCATCGGTTTTCAACTTCATAAACTGCTGCACCAGATAAACTGATTTGGAACCGTGTCCGCCGAAGCAGTATTTCTCTTCTATCGTGTAGCACGGCACTTCCTGCCATGCTCCGTTGATCTTCTGGTTCCTAACGTCCTTCTTATAGAAATTCACCTTGCAAAGATCGTGGAAGAGCGTCGCTACAACAACACTTTCTTCGGCCAGCTCAAGCTCATAGCCCGTAATCGCCTTTTTCGCCATATGATAAACATCCAGCGAGTGTTCACATAATCCACCCTCGTAGGCACCGTGATAACGTGTGCTGGCCGGTGCTGTAAAGAAGTCGGACTTCTGAAGCCAACCCAACAGATCTTCCAGCCCGTCCCGGTGAATGTTATCCCTGCACAGGGAAAGGAATTCTTGCTTCTGCTTCTCAACGTCAGGCATAATGGCACCTCATTTCGCTGTAAGCGTTAGCAACGTCCATATAAGACAGCGGTTGGATCTGTCGCAGCCGGTCAAAGGCGTTATCAACCACATCTTCGCTTTCTCTTCCCTTGGGGGCACGATGATGGCAGGAGACGAAAAACTGGTCTTCTTCCCTCAATACTTCAAGTATCCTCTGATGACTGAGGATCTTCTGTTCCTTCATGTTGATCTGCTCCTTTGCTTTATTCCTCCAGAGCCCGGCTCAGCCGGTCTCGATACATCTGTGTGGCTCCTTCCGGGGCAACAACCTTCATTCTGCCAACATACTCAAATACCCAGCCCCAGAAAGTATCACTGGCATTGACATGCACAGTGGCAAAGAAATGCGATTCATCTGCCCGAACAAAAGTGAAATCATCACCAAACCGGTCAATGATGTTGTTCATCAGGGTGTCATCACAGTACAGGGTGATGTCCATTTCCGGGCCTTTTCCATACATCTTGGTTAACGTGCAGTAGTAAGTATAGGGATCAAAGCTTTCCGGACGTGGAACAGCGGGCTCTTCTGTGAGCATCGGCATGGCCATGCGGTCAATCCGAAAAGTGCGGATCTCTGAACGGTTATCTGCCCAGCCAACCAGGTAATACCGATCGTTCTTCCAGATTGTCAGATAAGGCGATACTGTGTAGATCTCGCCATTGTTCCGCATGACTCTCTGCCGGCTGCCATCATAGAAGAAGTGCTGAAACGCAATCTTCCGGCCGGTATTGATCGCTTGATTGATCACGTCAATAATCAGGAAAACCTGATTATTCTCCGCTTTGGCAATCTTGCCGGTATAGACAGAAGCGCGAAGTTTCTCAGCGTCATGGCAGCTGGACAAGCCAGCGATCTTCCGAATCAGGCATTCCGTCTTCTTGGGGCTGATAAACACGGAAGACTCAACTGCGTCAATCAGTGCCCGCAGCTCAGCAATATCAAACTCCCGGCATCCATAATTGTAGAACTTCTTCCGGCCTTCCATGGTTGAAATCACGTCAAAGCCATAGGAGCAAAGGACGCTGATGTCGTTGCTGATCAGATGCCTGTCACTGCCATGCCCTGATTCTGCGCACAGATCAGCCAGTTCCTGCTGAGAAACTCGGTGCTCATCGTCCGTATTGTTGATCAGGTACTGAAGAATGAAGAGAAGGCGATCCTTCCTCTTGCCGCGCTCACTTGCCATTCTGTCTTAATCCTCCTGAAAGTATGAGGTCTGCCTGCGAAATACCCGTTGCCTTGTCAGCATCACCCGTTGGTCATTACGGGTGCTTCCACAAACCATCTGCCTACCATGGATGCATCGTCAGAATCTGTTGGGCGTTCAAAAAACAGAAAACGCTCCTGGTTTTCGAGCATCACCGTATACCGATCTCCCTGACCGCCAGCCTTCATCGCCGGAGACGGAACAACGGCCTTCACCTTGGAGATAGTGTATTGACGGCCATCTGTCCAGTGTATGATCCGCGGGAGCATCTGCCCGGAAGCACTGATGGCCACATCAACGTCGATGTACTGTTTCCTGTACTTCATGCTGATCCCTCATTTCTGTGCCTGGAATTCCCTGACTTCAGTATTGCTGGCAAAGTCGCCATCCTCCATGATGCCGATCACGCGGCCAATCACTCTGATCTCACCGAAACTCTTTGAAAGCATCGGAGGATACTTCGGATTGAAGGAATACAGGCCGTCAGACTGACATTCCTTGATGAACAGCGTGCCGTCCACGGAGAAAACGCCGACATCCCCGGTATCCACCTGGGCGTCTTTCTTGACCATCACCGTACAGCCATTGGGATATTCGGGCTCCATACTGTCGCCATTGACATGGAAGAGAATATCCGCCTCCCGCAGCTTCGGTGTGTCATGAACAAAGCACTGCCGGCAGTTGGCTTCAAAACCATCAGCGCCGACACCGGCAGCCACGGCGTCCTCTGCGTAAGGCAGAATGAGCAGATGAATCAGGGGAGCAGGTTCCCTCATGGGTGCATCCATCGCTTCCAGCTCGCTGGCCATCTTCACAATAAAGTGCTGATGATTTTCGTTCATGTTCCGATAGGAACGGATCAGCTGAGACTCTTCTCCGTTCAGCCCTGTATCAGAACCGGTAGAAAAGAAAAACTGAGAGATAGGAACATTCAGTACCCGGCAGAGAGTGGGAATGTTGCTGATGTCGGGGCGTGTGCGTCCAAGTTCCCAATTCAACACAGCGGATCTGGAAACACCGATTCTGCTTGCCAGCTCCGATTGCGTCACATTCGCAGCTGTCCGCAGCGCCTTTACACGTTCAGCATAAAACCGTTTGTTGTCGCAGGCACCAGTGCCCTGCGTCTCCAGCATCACGATTTTCTTGCTGTCATCCTGTGTGGCTTCAAATTTCCGGCGTGCCATACTCTTAACCTCCATAGACATTAACTGTGTCAATAATATAGGCAAAAGCAGCGCTTGTCAATGCCTGTTTTTCGATATGGCGTCAAAACGCGCCAATAACCATCTTCTATCTTGAAAATGATGATTAACTATGTCTATAATGAGCACTGTCGATGTGGACACCGGAAGGAAGTGACACTCATGATGATTCTCCATTCCGATGCTAACTGCTTCTATGCATCAGTAGAGATGGTTGAGAACCCCGATTTACGGGAACAGCGCATCGCGGTATGCGGCGATCCCGAGCAAAGACACGGAATTGTGCTGACAGCTAATTACCCCGCCAAAAAGATGGGAGTAAAAACTGGCATGGCGAACTGGCAGGCTAAACAGGCTTGCCCCAACCTGGTCGTAGTGAAGCCGCATTACGACCTCTATCTGAAGTATTCAAAGCTTCTTCAGCGTATCTACAAACGCTACAGCAACAATGTCGAGCCATTCGGCATGGATGAGTGCTGGATCAGTCTTCCCTATGACGAGGATGATGCTGTTTCAGTCGCTGAGGAAATTCGACAGACAGTGAAGGATGAAACCGGCCTGACCGTTTCGATAGGCGCATCCTTCAGCAAAGCGCTGGCAAAACTGGGCAGCGACATGAAAAAGCCGGATGCCCTGACAGTGCTGAGAAAATCTGATTTCAAAGAGAAGTGCTGGGATCTTCCAGTTTCTGATCTTCTCTACGTTGGCCCGCGAACAACAAAAAAGCTGCACAGCATGTGCATTTCAACGATTGGCCAGCTGGCAAACGCGCCGACAGAGCTGATTGCTCATAAGTTCGGAAAGAATGGGATCATGGTACAGGCGTTTGCCAATGGCTCCGACTGTTCAGCGGTTGCTCCGGTAGATTACAGTCCCGCTCCGAAATCCATCGGGCATGGTGCGACATGCACGAAGGATCTTGAAGACAATTATTCTGTCTGGCTGGCGCTGGATGAACTGGCCCAGGACGTCAGTCATCGAATGATCGCCAATGAGTGCAAGACCAAAGCGGTGCACCTGTACGTGAAGGATAACTCTTTTATGTACCACGAATATGTTGCGCCGATCCACTATCCAACACAGAGCGCGGCTATCATAGCCCAGGCTGCCTATGAGCTTTTCCTTCTCTATTACAGGTGGGAAAAGCCAGTAAGAGCGCTGACAATTACGGCTGCGAAGCTCCAGGATGAAAAAACGCCTGAACAGCTCGATATGTTTGGTGACTATCTGGTTTATGACAAACGGAACAGGCTGGATCGAGCGATCGATGAGATACGCAACCGGTTCGGAAAGGATGCAATCCAGGCTGCCTGTCACTGTGCCCGCAGAACGATGCTCGCCACGGATAAGTGCGAAAGCGTAAAAATGCCGGGCATGATGTATCATTAAGGAGAAAACTGAAATGGCAAAGGAAAAGAAATCCGTCGAAATGGCTCCTGTGTTGCAGAGCTTTAAGGAATACATTGCAAACCACTATATGGATGAGCTGCTGCAGGAAATGACTGCGGCTATGTCTCTGAATCTTGTTGAAGGACTCGACGTTGACTGCAAGGATTCAGAAATCATTGTTGAGCCCAATGGAACGGAGCTAGTCAGAGCGGAGCCATGGCGGGTGGATCGTACCAATCTGATTGCTGACTGCAAGGTGCGGCTGAAATTTGGCCTTTCCAAGGAAGGCAGTCTGCCCCGGTTCATTATTCGCTATATCAATTTCACTGCTGAAGTTACTCTGGAAGATGGCATCACGCTGCACAAGGGCATCAAGGACTTCACGACCTATGTTCTTCCTGAGCGGAAGCTGCCAAAACTCACCAAGTACCTTGTGCCCGTTCTCACCTATGAGGAAATGGAAGTCCTGGTGCTTGAGATGCTGCAAAAGTATCTCGGCGATGAAGACGCGCTGAAAGATCGGGAAAACGGAGCAGACCAACTGGCCAAAGCGATGGGCCTGAAGATTCAGCATGTTTCCCTTTACCGGAATCATTACACCTCTGCTGTTCTTTATCTCAAGGAAGGACATGCCCGTGTCGTAGCATCCGGAGCCTCTGGCTCGGGAACCGATGACGAGGAAGCGGCAGATATTCTAATCCCCGCAAAGACGATTGTTATCAACGACAATCGGGAGCATATGGGCGATGTAGACCGGGAGATCTATCATGAGTGCGGCCACTACGAGTGGCACTCGATGTTCTTTGAATTGCAGGAGCTGCACGCGGCGGACCTGCGTTTGCTGGAATACCAGGAGGCAGACAAAGCATCCAAGCCCGCTGAAAAGGACATCCGCTGGATTGAGCGTCAGGCCAGCTTCGTCGGCATCGCTGCCATGTTCCCGCGGCCGGTGATTGCGCCGCTTATTAGGAAGCAATGGAAGGATGTTGCCAATACAGACGATAATCTCGGACATAAGCTGGCTCTCATTATCAGCCGAATCGCTAAAGACAAGCAGAAAGCAAGGTCGATCATCAAAACCCGTATGATTTGCATGGGCTCCGTTGGTGCAAAGGGTGCCCTCAATTATGTTGACGGACACTATATTGCTGATTTTGCTTTCGATGAAGACAACATCTCGTCCGGAGAAACCTTTGTCATCAGTCGTTCGCAGTTCACCGATATGTATGAGAAGGATGCTGACTTCCGGAAACTGATCAGCACCCATGCCTTTGTCTATGCCGATGGCCATGTCTGCGTTAATCAGTCTCATTTTGTTCGCAAAACCGATAAGGGCTATATGCTGACCACATGGGCACTGGGGCATGTAGATGAGTGCTGCCTGAAATTCACAAAGACATATCACATCTCTGCGCAGCATTATCGTGTTGGTGAGCTTCATTCGGATCAGGATTACAATGAATCCTATCTGATGATCCACTCCTTCGAGATTACCGGAATGACGCTGGAAGAGCTCATGGATAAAAACCTTGAATACCTGGATGAACTGCCTCGGCGTCCTTCAAAGGCGCTGTCCAAGCTGGTTAAGGACAGGGTTAAGACACAGCGGGGGCTGGCTGCTGCTTCTGGCATTAGCGAAGCCAAGATCAGCCGCATGTGCAACGATGACAGTTATGTTTACTCCATCCAGGATGTGACGCGGATTGTGATCGGCCTGCAGCTTCCGCCGCCGCTTTCTGCTCTGTTCCTCGACATGACAGGATTTACAAGGGCAGTAATGGTGAAGTACCTGAAGTATCAGTGCATCATGGACTGCCTTTTCATGGAAGATATTGAAAACGTAGTAGAATCCCATAAAAAGCTCTTTGATGAGCAGTAAAGCGAAGCCCGGCTGAGCAAAAAGTCAGTCGGGCCATTTTTTGTTTCTGCAATGACAGCTGCACATTATCTGTCAGAGCTTGGCTAATCATTCTGCTCACTTCTCAAGAAATGCGACAACGCTGTTCTGGAAATTTTGATAGCAGTTCTTCTCATACAGCATGGGTAAGCGGATCAATGACGGATAACAGGCTGCTTTATCTTTTCTGCTGTCCAGAGGATAAACTCTTCGACAGTGGGTTCAGCTCCCGCAAAGTGGAATTCTGCCCACTGCGCCTGAATCAGCGGATCTTTGTTGGCTCGCCCGATGGTCATGGCTGTCAGCATATCCGCGCGTACCTGCGCTTCAGAAACATGGTTCTCTCGTGCGATTCTACGAATGATGTCCGCCGCATAAGCCAATTCTTTCTTTGTGTACATAGCTTACCTCCGATAGCTTCTGTGTTGTTGTAAAGAGAAAGACCATCTACCGCGTCAATTATACTTCGCATATAGCTAAAACACCTTCAAAAACAGCACCAAAAGAAGCATTGCCCTGTGCGCTGGTCAAGTTTAGCCTTGGCTGAGCGGCACAGGGCGTTTTTGTTTTTGGGCTTTCTGAGCCTGCGGTTTTCAGAATCTGAAAAAAATAATTTCATTTCGTGAAAACTTTTGGCCGATTTAGCCCCGAAAAGGGCCGTTTTTGGGGGTCAAAAGGACCATCGAAGTCTGGAAAAGCCTTATGCCACAACGGTTTTCCAAGTTTTCAAAACGTGAAAACGTTTTTGAGGCGCCTATGCTATGCTCTCATCACGGACGGGAAATCCGGCCGGAGGAATGCAGCGTGATGGTGCCTGATCAGTACCGCTTCCACACAAAGCAGACCTGAACTGAATACGAATGCAGCCAGCATTGGAAGTGCAGCTGCAGCCGAATGGAGACAAGTCTTCAATCGGCTGTGTAGCTTTATGCTGGCAGCTTATCTCTCTGGAGCTCTCCATTCGGCAACGACCGAAAGGAGGGCTTTCTTCATGGAAAGCAGAGAGCAAACTAGTACCAATTACCTGATCGTCAACGGGGAAAAAATCACTGTATCACTGGAGGTGTACCAAATGATCTGCGAAGAGAACAACCATATTCGCTATAACGCGCGCAATGAGCTCCGCTGTGCCCAGGAAAACTACAATGCCTGCAATGGTGACTGCATGGTATGTCCGTGGCACACGAAAGGCCGTATTTGGAGCGATGAAGAGTTCGATATGGAGCATTCCTTGATCATGGCAGATGATTGTGATGTTGAAACTCAAGTTCTGTCAGCCATCACCATGGAAAGTGTATATGCAAAAGCAGATGAGTTGGTTCATTATGGCGCACTGATCCTTCGACTCAGGTGCGAAGAGAATTGCTCTAACCGAGAAATAGCAAAGCGCATTGGACTGGCAAGGCAAGTGGTCGATTGCAAAATGAATGTCATGCTCAAGTTTTTTCGGAAAAACATAAACATTTTTTTCTGAAGGTGGTGCCACTTTGCCTCGATTTTTACATAGAGAGGTGGCGGGTAGCATCATCCGTCAGAAAGAGAGGTAGCGCATGTACATCATCAACACTTGCTGTCCCAAGGAACATTGGATTCAGGGGTATCCGCCGGTTGTTCCAACTGCCGAATGCAGGCTTTGCAGGGAAAAAGTCCGTCTGACACCGATTGAGGCTCTCACGAACCGTGCCGCACTGAAATCCGGCAGCTATGTGTGTCCGCTCTGTCGTCGCCTGATGGCAGAAGCAGAAAGCAGTGTTCCTCATGACCTGGATCTCAGCAGTCTCTTTCCCTCAGATGAAACGGTTTCTTTCAGCACTCTTGCGATGAACGAAATGGAGGATCAGTACGATGACCGCTATGAAGAGAAATCAGATTCGGATAAAGCAGCAGACGATGAATGCGAAGGGTTCGGCAGCATGTGCCCGCCTTCAGATGAAGGCCCTGATGCAGAAGAATGCGGCGATGACGAGCTTCCGCTCGAAGCGGATCTCTGGCTCCAGGTACACGTACACCTGACCATACGCCGGAATAGGCAGACAAGATAAACATTAGACCCGCGGATGTGTCGGCTGTTTGGCACCGGCACATTCGCGGGAGAAGAAAGGATCGTGTTTCCTGGCATGAAGCAGTTAGCTGAATTGATCTCACAGGCAGTAGCCGCACAGATCTGGCAGGACGACGGTGCGGTCAAGCTGTACCTCTATTGCCTTTCCCGCGCGAGCCATAACGTTTTCAAATGGCGTGGGTTTTCTTTGCAGCCTGGAGATATGCCGTTTTCAGGGCGTCATGCCGCGGAGGCACTAATCTGGTCAAGGAACAAGCTGGATCGAAAGCTGCAGGCCCTTATATCTGCCGGTCTGATTACTGTCCGAAGTGTTTCTCATGCTGGAACACTTTTGCATATCGTTCACTGGATGGATACCATCGACGCCTCTTCAGACTGGCTCCATGGTGGAGCCACTAACGAGGCCACGACATCTGAAGGTGGCTCCATGGTGGAGCCACAAACGGAGCCAGCAGCAAAATCGGACTGGCCTCATGATGGAGCCACCGGTCAGAAGACTGGCTCCACGATGGAGCCACACTGGCCTCACGGTGAAGCCAGAAAGAGCGATGGTGGCTCCACCATGGAGCCTAACCCTATAAAGAAGAATAGTACAGCTTCTTTATCAACATCAGAACCCCAGGGCTTTACCGATGTGTGGATCGCTTACCCCGCCCCTCGGAGAAACCTGAGAAGAGAGGCAGCTCGGCTGGTAGCGAAAGCGCTCGATGAAGGCGCGACGATCGATTCCATTTTGGCCGCACTGGAGGCAGAAAAACAGTCTTCCGGCTGGCTTGAGGAAAACGGACGTTTTGTTCCCGGGATTGTGAAATGGCTGGAGAAGGAAACCTGGCGCAGCTTTGTACAGCCGGCTGAACCGGACGAGGAGGATGAAGAATGGACGTCAAGGTGAGCGGACTGAGCCTGCTGCATGAGCCGGATGAGATCATTGAAATCCGAAGCATTGATCCCAAGCCTGTAATCAGCGGGTATTTCAGAGCGGACAGTCCAGCCATAGCCAAAGAGCTCTCCCGGTATCCGAACCGCACCTTCTACCAGACGATGAATCGCGTGAAGAGCGCGTGCTATGCACGGGAACAGCATGAGCGTCTGATAGAGCGTCCCCACGAGACGACCACGGACAGCGATATAGCCGGATACCAATGGCTGCTGATTGACGCGGATCCGGTCAGACCGAGCGGCGTCAGCGCTTCCCGTGAAGAGAAGGAAGCTGCCCGCCGGGTGGCCGGCATGACGATGAAAAAGCTGATGGCCATGGGCTTCAGCGAGCCCATCGTCGCAGACAGTGGCAACGGCTATCATCTGCTCTTTCATATTCACGCAAGCCCGAAAGAAAAGCAGGTACTGGCAGATTTCCTGGCCGTCCTCGATATGTGGTTCAGCACGGAGCAGGTCAAGATTGACACGGCAGTTTTCAATCCAGCCCGTATCACCAAGCTTTACGGCACGATGGCTACAAAGGGAGCAAGCACGCCGGAGCGGCCTCACCGGAGGAGTGGAATCATCCGGAAACCAGAAAAGGTCGAGGAAACGCCGATGGATCTGATCAGGAACATTGCTGCCGAAAGACAGAAGGCGGTGCCTCCTCAGGATAATCCCCGGCAGCGCGGTACTTCTTCCACTTCGTTCAACCTGGATCAGTTTCTTTCAGACCATCACATTGAGGTCACTAAGAAGATCCCGATCAGCACCGGCATGAAGTATCAGCTGGCGGAATGCCCCTTTGACAGTTCACACAAGCATGGGGATGCAGCAGTCTTTGCCTACAGCAACGGCAGCTATGGTTTCCACTGCTTCCACAACAGTTGCGCCGGTTACCACTGGCATGAATTCCGTGAAAAAGTAGATCCTGCCGCCTATGCCAACAGCCCCTATACAGTACATCAGGCTGTCAGCACCAGCGTTCCCTCCAGACCGCTTCCCAGCGGTACAGAAGCTTCGGCTCCTGCGGTCAAGTCAGGGCAGCCGAGAATGCTGGACTTCGCAGAAATTCCCAATTACGACCGCAGCAAGATCGTCGTGATCCGGTCCCGCTTTCAGGCACTGGATACCAAGATCGGCGGCTTCAACAAAGGAGAGATGACCGTGTGGAGCGGCGGCAATGCGTCAGGAAAATCCACCCTGGTGAGCCAGATCGGCTTGGCTGCCATTACAGAAGGCTTTAAGGTTGCCATGTTTTCCGGTGAAATGACTGCTTCCCGCGTCCGGGAATGGGTGCTGCTTCAGGCAGCCGGCCCTGACTTTGTGATGCAGGATCCGCTGAATCAGAACCATTACTGCCTGAAGCCCGGCATTGAGGAAAAGCTGGACGCCATGCTGACCGGCAAGCTTTCGATCTACGATAACGACTTTGGTACAGACTGGGAGGTTGTCGCGAACACAATCTATGACTGGGTGAAGAAAAATGAAGCCTCTGTCGTCATCATCGACAACCTCATGGCCCTCGATATTCCCACCGGAACTATGGACAAGTACGACATGCAGACCCGGATCGTCAAACGCTTTTCCGCCATGGCCAAGGAGCTGAACATCCACGTTCACTTCATCTGCCATCCGCGAAAAACAGAAGCCTTTCCCCGAAAGGGTGACATCAGCGGCACGGCAGACATCACCAATGCGGCGGATAACGTGATGATGGTTCACAGAGTCAACGCGGACTTCATGATGCGCTACAAGACCGTCTATCCCAAGCTGGTCATTGAGCCTGATGTCAGCACCGTCATTGAGATCATGAAAAATCGCGATCTGGGTATTGTCGATGAAATCATCAAGCTGTATTTCGACCGGCGCAGCCGCACGTTTTCCGATGTGAAGGGGCTTCCACCCCAGCACGCATGGACAGAGAAGATCGAGCAGCTGACGATGGCCGGCTTTACAGTGGTTGATAACGCTGAACTGCCTGAGGATTGGAGATGAGCACATGCACGGCAATGTAACCAACGAAGAATGGCAGGTTTTTAAGGAAGCGTACCAGTTTTTTTCGGATCATTGCCTGCCGCCTGCCAATCAGGATGAAGACGCCGTGGAATGGTGGATGTCGGCGGCTAAGGATGTCGGTGAGCTGGATGCGAAATGGAAGGACTATCCGCTGATGCGCAGCCTGCTGCTTGGAATCTACGAATATATCGAGTTCAAAGCAAAAGAGAAGACCAAGGAGGTAGCTGAGTTTGTACAGGAACAGTGAAGGTTACGCGGACCCCACTGCGGGTGCTGCATTTGCACATATCGCTTATGAAGAACGGAAGCAGAGAAGACTGGCTGCCCAGAAACAGAAGAAAGCCGCCGAAGCAGCTGCGGCAGCCGCATCACACCGGAAGAAGGCGAAGAGTAAGGAGCAAAAGGCGATCCGAAATCAGCAGCGTGAAGCCTATTACAGTACGCTGACCTGGGTGAAGGCATGGCCTAAGCCGGAAGTGACCGAAAAGATTGGAATGGGAGGACATGAATGAAGCTGTTTCATGTTGAGGAGCAAAAGGTACAGCCTCTTGATCCTTTCCAGGAGCTCGGAATAGCGGTGATCAAGCAGGCGGCGGAAGATTATCGGGCCATTGCCCGGAAACTTGAATCCATTGAAAACAGCTATGAGGAACAGGTTCTGGAAAAAGATATGGAATCGATCAGGCACTTCTTTCTTAGTGAATGGTTTGAAGTTCTCAGTGATTCCAGTAATGGCCCTATGATACTCGAAATGCTGGACAGGGAGGTGTATGGGGTAAGATGAACGCACGTCAATATCTCAAATCATTACGGAACAAAGAATCCAGGATTCAGATCAAAATGCGGCAGATTCAAAAGCTGAGAGACCGCCTCCTGAGCACTTCGGCCCCCATGGATAAGGAACAGGTTTCGCATACAACCAATGTCTCCGTCATGGCGGACACCATTGCCATGATTGTGGATATGCAAAAGGAAGTGGAAGCGCAGACTGTTGAATACCTGAAGCAGAAATGGGAAGCAATGAAGCTCATGGATCAGATCAAGCCTGAGAGCGCCGAAATCCTGATCGACCGGTACTTTGAAGGGAAAACCTTTACTGAAATCGGAAAAGAGAAATTCATTTCTGGCCGGCAGGCGCAAAGAAGGGAGTATGCAGCGATCAGGGAGTTTCAGCGGGTTCTTGACAGCAATCAAGCACAGGAAGCCTGCTAACTTTGCAAATACCGAAAGCCCCTATGGAAAGGCCTGGAAGGCTTTTCCATAGGGAGCTTAAAGCAGAAACCCACCGATCAATCGAAAGTTGGAAACAGGAGGTCATGATGGCTACCTATACAGAGAACTTAATCAACCAGGTTATCAGCGAATCTGACAGTTCAACCTGGGAGGATGCTGTGCAAGAATGGGAAATTGAGGATTGCGATGAAGACAAGGAGTGTAAGTCGAACTGTATCTGTGGAAAGGAAGAGCTTCGTTACCTTTATACAATCCGCAACCAGAACAATGGAAACGAGCTGTTTCCCATCGGCAGCAGATGCATCAAGAGATTTGAACGTGATGATTTGAACTATACAACATCGCTGTACGAATCGCTCTTCAAACTGCTGCATGCTATAAAGGATAGGAAGCGCATCGAGCTCACAACAGATTACTTTTCCAGAAAACTGTTGGATTACCTGTACGAGCAAGATGCTTTCAAGCCAAGCGAGTACAACGGTCATAATGGGTATTTTGACTATCAGTTCATGATGGATATGTTCAATCGACGTTTACCGCTGACAGAAAGGCAGCGGAGAAAAGTGAACGCAATCATCTATTTTTCCATTAAGCCGTTTCTTGAGAGAATGCTTGTGAGCAAACACGGCAGGCACGTAACATAAATGCCTCACTGCCACAATTGCGTTTTTCATATGAACTTTTGCAAAATGCTTGCATTTTTCATACGAACCAAAAAGAAGTCGTTCAGTGTCGTGAAATTGTCGTTGAATGTCGTCCCTGTACCATATTAACACCGGCCCCCTCCTATGCTATACTGTATCCTGTCAAAGAAGGACGAGAGAGCATCAGGCAAATGCGCCTGGTGCTTTTCTTTTTCCCTTCCGACAGATGATTCTCCATAAAAACTGGCCCAACGAAAGGAGGTTTGATCATGGGCGGAGCAAGCATCATCGGTATCGTCAATCAGAAAGGCGGTACCGGCAAAACCACCAGCTGCGTCAACCTGGGTGCTGACCTGGCACACGAAGGAAAAAGAGTTCTGCTGGTTGACTGTGACCCGCAGGGATCACTGACCATCAGCCTGGGACATCCGCAGCCAGACGCGCTTTCCAACACGCTGGCGGATCAGATGGCAGCCGTGCTGACGGATAAGCCGATTGAACCGGGAGGCATTCTGCATCATGAGGAAGGTGTAGACCTTTTGCCGGCAAACATTTCGCTGGCCGGTATGGAGGTATCTCTGGTCAATGCCATGAGCCGGGAAACCACGCTCAAGCGGGTGCTGGCGAATTACAGCAAGGATTACGATCATATCCTACTGGATTGCAGTCCTTCTCTGGGGATGCTGACGATCAACGCATTGGCGGCAGCGGATCGCATCATCATTCCGGTGCAGGCGCAGTACCTGTCCATCAAAGGTGTTGAGCAACTGCTGGGAACAGTTGCCCGTGTGAAGCAGAACATCAATCACAGGCTGAAGATTGACGGCGTGCTGCTGACGATGGTTGACAGCAGAACCAACAACAGCAAAGAGATTGCGGCTCTTCTTCGGGAAACCTACGGCGGTAAAATCAAGATCTTTGATTCTGAAATTCCCCGGTCCGTCAGGGCTGCGGAGATCAGCGCTGAAGGCACCAGCATCTTTGAGCATGATCCTGGCGGCAAGGTGGCTCAGGCATACCATGCGCTGACAAAGGAGGTGCTACAGATTGAAGAACAGCGGCAAAAACATCGAACTGGCTTCATTCGATAGTATCTTCTCTACGGAGGAAACCCGTCAGGGCGGCAATCAGCGCATCGAGCAGCTTCCTCTTTCCGATCTCGTTCCCTTCAAGGATCACCCGTTTCGTGTGGTGGACGATGACCGTATGAAGGAAACCGTGGAAAGCATCCGGGAATACGGGGTGCTGGTGCCCATCATCGTGCGTCCCATGGACGACGGAACCTTTGAGATCGTGTCCGGTCACAGAAGAAAACGCGCGTGCGAGCTGGCCGGGGTCGAAGAGATCCCTGCAATCGTCCGGGAACTGGACGATGACGAGGCCACGATCATCATGGTGGACAGCAATCTTCAGCGCGAAAACATCCTGCCCAGCGAACGTGCCAAAGCTTATCAGATGAAGCTGGATGCTATAAAACACCGTGGAGAACGGCGCGATTTAACTTGTGGCCAATTTGGCCACAAGTTGGAACCGAAGAAAGCGCGAGAGATTGTTGCTGAAGATGCCGGCGAAAGTCCACGGCAAGTTCAGCGTTTCATTCGCCTGAATGAACTGACTGAACCGCTTCGGGATAAGGTGGATAACGGCGAACTGGGCTTCACCCCGGCAGTTGAGCTTTCCTTCCTGAAACCTCAGGAGCAGGAATGGGTGGAGCGTGCGCTGGACGAAACGCAGCAAACGCCGTCCCTGTCTCAGGCCCAGCGAATCAAGCAGGAAAGCAAGGAGGGCACGCTGACCGAGGATACGGTCCATAAGATCATATCTGAGGAAAAGAAGCCTCTCTATAATTCCGTTACGCTGAGCCATGATACCCTGAAAAAGTATTTCCCCAAATCCTACACGGCCAAACAAATGGAGAATATCATCATCAGACTGCTGGACAGCTGGCTGAAGAAACGCCAGCAGTCCCAGGAACGATAGGCGCACGTCGATTGTGATGTGCGCTTTTTGAATGGAGTGATGACGTGCAAAAGCAATCAAAAAAGCAGGACATTGAGCTGGCCGCTCTGCTGTTCCTGGTTGGTCTGCTCCTCTTCTTCTATCCTGTGGTAACACAGGTTTCCTCCTATCAGGCGGATGAAGAAGCGTATGAGGATCTGGCCCTGGAATACATGCCGCCGGAGATAAGCCCTGAACCGGTTCTGCCTCTTCCGAATAAGACGGAATCACCAACAAAAGAACCACCTCAGGATGAAATGCCGGTCATGCTACCCGCCTCGTCAGAAACGGAAGCGCAGGACAATGAAGGCATGGAAGATGCGGAAACGATGGAAGTGCAGTCTGCTTCCCCCGCGCCGTCTGACGAACCGGCAACTACAGACTTGCCGGAATCAACGGAAGCGCCTGTACTGCCAACGGAAGAACCGACGGCTGTTCCGACTGTGGCAGTAACAACCACGCCTACGGAAAAGCCCCCTGTTCCAACAGCTTCACCGTCGCAGACAGGCTCCGGCATTGATCTGGATGCGTGCCTTGCGCAGAACAGGGACTTTGTTGCCTGGCTGTCCATTCCGGGCACAAAGATCAATTACCCCGTTGTCCGTTCGGACAACACGGAGTATTACCTCCATCACCTGTTTACCGGAAAGGAAAGCAAGCTGGGATGCCTGTTTTCCCTGAAAAGCTCAGATTATCAGACGCCCAGCAGGAACATAGCAATCTACGGCCATCATATCAGCCATAGTGACGCTATGTTCAGCACCCTTATGGATTACAAGGATGCCTCATACTGCGCGGCTCATAGCCTGATCCGCGTAAGCAGTCTGTATGGAGAACGCTCGTACCGCGTTTTCGCGGTGCTCAACATGAAGGTCAGCGATTGGGACGCGGCGACGGCTTCCTTCTCCAGTGATGAAAGCTTCCAGCGTTTCGTCAATCGCGCCGTCAAAAAATCCCTCGTTGATACTGGTGTTCAGGTAACGGCTGAGGACAACATTCTGACCCTGATCACCTGTGATCGCAGCTACGGCGGAGCCAGCGGGCGGTTTATCGTCATGGCTGTACAAGAATAAGGAGGTTTGCAAATGCAAGCGAGATTCAAGCGCTTCACTGCGCTCATCCTGTCGGTGCTCATGGTGCTGACCTGTCTGCCCATGAGCGCAATGGCGGAAGAGACAGTGATCCCGACAGAGGACATCAGCGTTGAAGTGATTCCCGATGATTCCGATGCGTTGCCTGATCAGGAGACTGCGCCGGTCGAAGAGGAAATGCCGGATCAGGAGCGTTCCGAAGAAACATCCATTCCTGAAGTAACACAGGAAGAGCAGATGCCCCAGGAAGAAGTGCCTCTGGAAGAGACGATTCCGCAAGCCGAGGAAACACAGCCTGCGGAGGTTCCTGAAGACCAGCCGGTCTCTGAGAAGACTCCGGCTGAAGAGTCTGCAGAGGAAGCACCGGCTGAAACCGAGCAGGAAGTTGTTGAACCGGTTCATGATGATCGTCATCCTTTGCAGGCGGCGATTGATACCTACGGCCATATTTATGTGGCGACGGTAAGACAAACGGATGTGTTCAGCACAGATGATCTGGATGCGGACACCCTCGTTTTCACTACGACCAAAGATGTTTTCCTTCTCATGGCGACCAAATTCACCGAACACGGCACCGTCAAGGTCTGGTTCCTGGACGCGGACGGAAACGTGGTAACCGGTTTTGTTTCGGCCAAGGATCTGGATGAGAAATACCTTTTGGATGAGGACATCCGTGAGGTCAATTTCCTTCCTGTGGGTCAGGGCATGACAGCGATCGGCATGATGAGCCTGTTCCTGGTGAACGGCGTGTATCCTTTCGCAGAAGAACCGCAGCCCGTGGATGAGCCTGTGGAAGTGCCTTCTGATGTGGAACCCATGGATGAACCTTCCGAGGAACAGCCGGCAGATGAGACTGCGGTGGAACCTGTTCAGGAAGAGTCGGTTGAAGTTCCGGATGATCCCGCAGAAGAAACACTGCCAGAAGCTGACCCGACCGACCAGACCGATCCTGTCGAAGACATGCCTGCGGATGAACCCCAGGAAGCTGCGCAGGATGAGCCTGCGACCGATGCGGAACCGAGCGTCGATCCGGAAGAAGTCTCCGAAACGCAGGAAGCGCTTCCTGAGGAAGGCGAAAATGATGAACCGCAGGAAGAGACTTCGGAAATCCCTGAAGAGCCGGCCTATGCCGCTTCCGGGTTCTACATCAGTGTCACCACCAAAACCCGCGTGTTTGCCGCCAAGGATGCTCAAGCCACTGAGACCTATTACAGCGGTGAATATTTGGGTAACTTCGTGAAAGATGCCACCGTTCAGATCCTGTCCGTCGATTTCGATGAAACCGGCTCTGCATGGTATCAGGTACGCTTCCTCTACGGAGATGACTTCAAGGACGGCACCATGAAGTGGACGGATTACGCGACCTGCTGGATTCTGCCGGATGAAACCGGTGAAACCATGGAAGAAGGCTGTACCGTCACGGATTTCGCCTATACACTGGAATACCTTCAGCAGGTCAGGAACAGCGGAAGACGGATGCTCAAGGCTACGCCTATGAACGGCTTCACGCTGAAAAACATCAACGGTAAAGTCGGCGGCTTCTATGCCTGGCAGTCCGGGCTGTACGGCAGCTCCGGCAAAGACAGCGATTATCCGCAGCTGGCAAAGTCTGCTGCTCACGGTACGATCTATGCCACCCCGCACTATCTGGAGGGCTTCACGGTGTTCTGCCTGGAGCATAACCTCTCCGGCCCCGGCGAGGGCTCCGGTTCCAATCAGAGTGCCAAAGGTCCCTATGTGCTGGTGGACATGGACACCTTCGTGACGAACTCCGCCTACGGTGGCACTACCGGTGTCCGGTATAAGGCCAGCACCATGCACGCCCTGGGCTGGGTACTGCGTCACACATATCCCTTCATGGCCGTCAACCGCAGTGATTCCAACAATGAAGTGTGGAGCCGCGCTGCCGGTCAGTTTGCCATGCGCGAAGTGATCAAGCAGCTGGAAGGCGCTCAGTATGTGCGCAGCTACTGGGATATGGATAACTTCTATTCCTTTTCCGGCGGCGCGCCTGCGGTCTATCTGGAATATGCCCGCTGGCTGGCTGCCAACGGCATTGCCCGTGCAAAGATTACCGGCAACATCACCGCTTCCAATCAGAGCCTGAGCGTTTCCGGCAGCAGCTATATCGGTACGGTCAAGCTGACCACGGATGCTGATCTGATCCGGATTCCCAAGTCTGCCGGTACGATCACCGGCAACAGCGGCGGATCGGACAGCAGCTACTACTACGTGAAGAGCGGCGATACCATCAAGATCACATCCACGCAGAGCAAGTTCTCTGTTTCCATGCAGTCGCTTTCCTCCAGTGATGAGGAAGCCAACTTCCTTGTCGGTGTTCCTTCCGTATCCATCCAGAAGATCCTGGTACCGCTGTATGGCGCGCCGACTCCTCTGAAGAGCGGAAGCGTCACCTTTGAACTGAAGCTGGGAGAAATCACAGTCACCAAGAAATCGGAGGACGGCATTCTGCTGAAGGGCACCGTGTTTGAGCTGCTGAACAGCGCCGGAAGCGTGGTTGCCACCGCGACTACCAACGCCAAGGGCGTTGCCACTTTTGCCAGTCTTCAGCCCGGCAATTATACGGTGCGTGAAAAGACAGCTTCACAGGGCTATAAGCTCGCGTCTGCTTCCCAGAATGTCGCTGTCGTTGCCGGTGTGACTTCCACCGCGACCTTCACCAATGCCCGGATCTCGGGCCGCGTCCGGATTGTCAAAACGGATAAGGTAACGGAAAAGCCGCTGCCTGGTGCGGTATTTACGGTCACTCGGCTTTCCGGCCCTGAATCGGACAACGCTTCCGATATCGGGAAGGTTGTCGCTACCATCACCACCAACGCGCAGGGTATCGCTGAAACCGGACTTCTGCCCTGGGGTGAGTACAAGATCGTCGAGACGGGCGTGCCGGAGGGCTATCTGGATTCCGGCTACACCACCACTGTCTGGATCAAGTAAGGAGGATTGAGATATGTTCAAGATGAAACGCTTTCTGCACCTGATGCTGGCAGTGGTCATGCTGCTCAGCTGCATTCAGATTCCCAGTGCCTACGCCGCGGATACGCCCACGACCGTCACGGTCAATGTCACCAACACGCCTGTGCGCGGCGACATCGTGCTGGAAAAGACCGGTATGCAGTTGGTTCGCTTTGCGGACGAAAAGGATTCCTACGGCAATACCGTCATGAAGCCTGTGTATCAGAACGGCTATCTGGCCGGCGCGGTCTTCGAGCTGCACGCTACGGAGAATATTGTCGGCAAGGAAGGCACCACCTTCTACAAGAAGGACGAGCTAGTGGAAAAGCTGACCACCAGCGCTACCGGCGCGGTCAAGTCCAAGATCCTGCCCCTGGGCAAGTATTACCTGAAGGAAGTTTCCGCTCCGGACGGCTATGTGTTTGACTCAACGCCCTATAACGTCACCCTGTCCGCCGTGGACAAGAAGACGGCGGTTGTGGAGGTTAAAGTCTCCGCTGCCAATACCTTCCTCCCGATCCGCGTGACTCTGCGCAAGGAGAAGGAAAACCTGAAGTTGACCGAGACCAAGGAAGGAATGATTCATCAGACCATTGAAGTGGTTCCCGGCCAGGGTTTCGTGTTCGGCCTGTACAACAATGCCGTCATCACCTACGGCAATGATCAGAAGCTGCCCGCCAACACCCTGATGGCCACCGGCGCGACCGATGCCAAGGGCAACCTGACCTTCTCCGGTATGTTCCCGCATGGGGATTACTACGTGAAGGAAATCTCCGTGCCCCAGGGCTGGCTGCTGAGCGCGGAAAAGTATCCCATAAAGCTGACCAGTGCCAATAAGTCCGCCAGCGAGAATGTGATCACCGTGTATCTGGAGGATCCCATCCTGAATCATCTGATTTACACGCCGGTCACCATCACCAAGAAGGATATTACCGGCGCGGAAAAGCTGCCCGGCGCGCTGATCGAAGTGTATGACGCGGATGGCAATACCATCTACCGCGAATACACCAACAGTAAGGGTGAGATTCCCAACATTCCTGTTGTACCCGGCACCTACACCTTCAAGGAGACCTACGCGCCTTCCGGCTATGCGCTGAATGTCGCCATCAAAACCTTTACCGTCACAGCGGACGGCAAGGTGACCGGCGATACCGAGATCCGGGATGAGCTGAACAAGGTCATGCTGAAAAAGACCAAGGATAACGGCGAGCCTCTGCCCGGAGCGGTCTTCGGACTGTTTGACGCGAAGAACGCGAAGATTCAGGAGGCCACCTCTGCTGCGGACGGTTCCGTGATCTTCACGAAGATTCCCTATGGCAGCTACACCATCCGCGAAATCAGCGCACCCTACGGCTACCATCCCTCCAAGCAGGAATGGAAGATTGACGTGGACGGCACCTATATCAATCCCACCAAGGTGCTTGATACCGTTGAGAATCAGCCGGCTCCTGGCCGAATCAAGATTCTCAAGCAGGATGAGCTGGACAAGCATGTGATTGCCGGTGTGCAGTTCGACATTTACACGGTCGGCGCGGACGGCAAGCCCGGCGACCTGGTTGCGAAGATGACAACCGGCAAGGATGGCATTGCTGAATCCCCGGATCTGTTCCCGGCGGATTACTTTGTGCAGGAGCACGCCAATCCCACCGGCTACACGGATCAGCTGTGGAGCGAAAAAATCACTGTGGGCATGGATGAGATCGTCACCCGAACCGTCAACAATATGCCGGTTCAGGGCAAGATCCGCATCGTGAAGACGGACAGTGAAACCGGCAAGGGCCTGCCCGGCGCGGTGTTTACTGTCACCCGCATTTCCGGTCTGCCCAGCCATAACGGCGAGAATGACGGTGAGATCGTTGCGGTTATCACCTCCGGCGCGGACGGTACGGCGGAAACGCCGCTGCTGACCTGGGGTGAATACCAGATCGTCGAAACCCGTGTGCCGGATGATTACCTGGATGACGGCTATTCCGTGACGGTTCGGATTCCTGCCGAAGTGAAGGCGGAGGCGGAAGAATCCCAGACCGAAGAAACGCCTGATCCTGTGAAGTGAGCCTGAGGGCAGCGGCGAAAACCGCTGCCTTTTCTCTCTTCATGAACTGAGAAACGAGGTATAACGGATGTATTTCAAAAAGAATAAAGCTCCGGTCATCCTGATGGCGCTGCTTCTGCTGATCCTCTGCCTTCCTGTCATGGCGATGGCTGAATCGGCAGACGTGCAGGAGATCACGGTGACCAACACGCCGGTCAAAGGGCTGATTCAGGTCAAGAAGCAGGGCCCGGTGCTGATCGGCTTCAACGAGCATCAGGATCCCTTCGGAAACACGGTGAACACGCCTATGTACAACAAAGGTTCTGTGAGCGGAGCAGTGTTTGAAGTGCGCGCCGTGGAGGATATTGTCGGCAAGGACGGTACCCTCTGGTTCAAGGCGGATGAGGTAGCGGCTACGCTGACCACCAGGGACGGCGAAGCGGAAACCGATCCGCTTCCACTGGGTCACTACTATGTGACGGAAGTATCCGCCCCTGAAGGATATATCTTCGACAGTACCCGCTACGATGTACTGCTGGAAGCCAGGGATCATGTGACGCCGACAGTCTCTGTCTGCGTGATCGCGGTCAATGACTTCATGCCCACAAAGATCAGCCTGCTGAAGGAAAAGGAGATCCTGAATACGGAAACGGATCAGGACGGTATGACCCACACCACCCTGAAGCGCGTGCCCGGTGAAGGGTTCGTGTTCGGTCTGTATAACGGCGATCCCATCACCTATGCAGGCGGCACACTGGAAGCCGATACGCTGCTGGCGACCGCTGTCTCCGATAAGAACGGCAAAATCAGCTTCAGCGGTCAGTTCCCGCATGGGAAATACTGTGTCCGGGAGCTTTCCGGGCCGGATGGCTGGAAGCTGAGTGAAGCGGATATTCTGCTGAGAATCAGTGACGAATTTGCCACAGAGCATCATGAGATCGTCATCAACATGGATACGCCGGTAGTCAACGAGCTGATTCACAATGATGTGCGCGTGTCCAAGACGGATCTGACCGGCTCGGATTATCTACCGCATACGCTGATCGAGGTGAAGAGCGAGGACGGCAAAACCGTGCTGAAGGACTACACCGGCGATGACGGTTATCTGCCTTCTTTCCCTGCTGTTCCCGGCAAGTACACCTACCGTGAGGTATTGGCCCCGGAGGGGTATGAGCTTTGCGTGACTGAGCTGGCCTTCTCCATCAATGAGCATGGCGAAGTCGAAGGCAAGACGGCTGTAGCGGATGACTACACCCGGTTCAGCCTCCTGAAGGTGGATGAGTATCATAAGCCCCTGGCTGGAGTGGAGTTCGGCCTGTTCCGGGAGGACGGCACGCAGCAGGCTGCGGCGGTATCGGATGAAAAGGGCCTTGTGACCTTTGAGAAGATCCCGTATGGCACGTACACCATTCAGGAAACCAAAACGCTGACCGGCTACCTGAAGAACTTCACGAAGGTGCCCATCACCATTGACGGCACGTTTGTCAATCCGAAGGAACCGATTGCCACGCTGGAAAACTGCCAGTCCGTGATCCTGATCCAGAAGGTCAATCAGAACAACACGGCGCTGCAGGGCGCAGAGTTCGGCCTGTATGACGAAAGTGGCAAACTGGTCATGACGGCTGTCTCCGATATGGAGGGCAAGGCCCGTTTTGTTGGTGCGGATTATGGGAAATACACCATTCGCGAGCTTTCTGCTCCGGACGGTTATCTGCCCAGCCGCGATGTGATCTCCGTCACCATTGACGAGGGCTACACCAACACGGATCAGCCCGCCGCGACTGTGATCAACCCTGAAAAGAAGATCATGTGCATTAAGGCGGATACTTCCGGTAAGCCCATTGCGGGCGTGGAATTCTCCCTCTACAATGCCGACTCCATGGAAAAGGTGGAGACCGCTGTCAGCGACAAGGATGGCGTGGTCATCTTCCGTAATTTTGATTACGGCGACTGGATCATCCGCGAGAATGCTGCTCCGGAGGGCTATTCCAGGATGGAGGATATCCGCTTCCAGGTCGGCACCGGCTGGAAGGAGCCCAAGCCCATCCTGTGCGTGAATATTCCGAACCACTATGAGTTCAAAAAGACCGACAGCTCCGGCAATCCTCTGACCGGCGTGAAATTCCGTCTGGAAGACGAAAACGGCAAGGAACTGGGCACCTATGAATCCGACAAGGACGGCATGGTGCGAATCAGCGATCTGAAGCCCGGCACATACTTCATCCGGGAAATTGAAACCCTGGAGGGCTACAGTGTTTCCGGCGAAGTGATCAAGCTGAAGCTGGATGAATACTACACGGTCCCTGAAAAGGTGAAGCAGTTCGTCAACTACACCACGATCCAGACCGGTGTGAATCTGGTTGTAACCGGCGTCATGTGGGCTGGGCTCGGCCTCATGGTGGTCAGCGGCACGGTGGGTCTGATCCGTAGGCGGCGCAAAACGAAATAAGCAAGGAGAGATGCTCAGATGAAGCGTCTGTATTTCCTTCACCGACTGGAGGTGCCTCCTTGGCACCTCCGTTTCATTTCTGACACAGAAGGGAGATTCCCATGCAGGAAGAGATTGAAAACAAATCGGTCACCCTGATCATCAACAGCAGCAAGCTGACGGCGCGAACCCTGGCTACGGCTTTCATGAAGTTTCTGCGGTATTCCAAGGGAAAGCTCAAGGAGCATCACGACGTAAAGCCACAAGGCAAGCAGACAGTCAAAGAACTGATTGCCCAGAATCAGGGCGTCGAAAAGACGGAGCTGGCCGACAAGGCTGAGGTGAAGACCTTCGACCACATCGCCAAACAGTACGGCGTGGATTACGCCATCAAGAAAGGCGTATCCCCGGAAGGAAAGCAGCGCTACATGCTGTTTTTCAAGGCCCGTGACCGGAGCGCGATTGATCAGGCCATGTCCGCCTACGCTGCCAGCTATGTGAAAAAGCACAAACGGGAGCATCCGCCCATTGAACAGGTCGTGGATCCACTCAAGGAGATGCTGCCGGGCCGCAAAAAGGATCGTGTCCGGGATAAGGGGATGCAGCGATGAGCGATAAGCTGAAAAAGCAACTGATCCTGAATCTTCCTTACGTCCTGATCGGTCTCTATGCGACCAAGCTGGGAGAAGCCTGGCGCTTAGCCGAGGGCGCTGACGTCTCCCAGAAATTTCTCCACCTGATGGACGGCTTCACCGCCGCCTTTCAGTCCCCGCTGCCGAGCTTTCACCCATCCGATCTTCTGATCGGTATGGTGATCGGCTGCGTGCTGCGTCTGCTAGTCTATGAGAAAAGCCGGAACGCCAAAAAATATCGGCGCAATGAAGAGTACGGCTCCGCCCGCTGGGGTACGCACTCCGATATTGCGCCGTTTATTGATCCGGATCCCTGGAACAACGTGATCCTCACGAAAACGGAAAGCCTGTCCATGACCAGCCGTCCCCAGGATCCCCGCAACGCGCGGAACAAAAACGTGCTGGTGGTCGGCGGCTCCGGTTCCGGTAAAACCCGGTTTTTCATCAAGCCCAACATCATGCAGTGCACCAAAACCAAGGGAACGTCTATTGTGGTCACTGACCCGAAGGGGCAGAATCTGTTAAGCTGTTCATGTACCGGGTACTTGCAAAAAGCGGTGACATGATTCGGCGGCATCGAAAAAGGAGGTGAAAGCATGATTCAAGCCAAACGGGAAACAGGCATCACAG
>Ga0256405_10002484_pt1 | contig 42132 bp, 30 predicted proteins | sample RumenRJG_02DNA_FD_189096 | JGI IMG/M metagenome (GOLD analysis project Ga0256405, IMG submission 189096) | Bovine rumen microbial communities from Lethbridge, Alberta, Canada - RJG_02 | ecosystem: Host-associated > Mammals > Digestive system > Stomach > Rumen | place: Canada: Alberta... | reverse complement strand
CGCTATCCCTTCTTCTCGCCCAAACCTCGCGATTTGAACCTTGGGAGTCGCTATGGGGTTCGTCGTTGGCTACGCCCCTTGTGGACTTTCACCACAGATTGACGGCATGCCCGTCATACTACAAAAAACATCCGGAGAACGAGTCTCCGGATGTCATAATGATTCTCTTATTTCACTACTATCTCAGCGGTAGTGCCCATACTGAAGATCTTCTTAACGTTTGCGTCGTTGACCAGCTTCTCGCCGCCGAGGACAACGCCGATAACTACGCCGTTTGCTGTGGCGTATTTGATAGCTTCCGCTTCCATGCCGTCATTGCCTGCAAGAAGAAGCGGTCCTCCCATCAGATAGGCCAGCGGTCCTCCGCAAAGCCCGTCGGGGAAGTTCATGCCGTACGCGACCACAGCTGAAGACGGGTTCTTGAAGAATTTCTGGGCAACAGCAGTAGAAGTTGCGAATCTGTTGTCGCCCCAGATCCTCTCCGTGGTGCCCAGACCCTTGAAGACAGCCTCGATGTCGGTGCTGACTGCAGCGTTTCCGCCGATAATGTAGAACTTCTTGCCCTTCAGGGAGTTGATGAAATCCTTCTGGTTGTCCTGAATGATATTTCTCACGAGAAGTATCGGCTTGCCTACAGCAGAAACTGACAGGCAGTCCGGGAAGTTGCTTCCGCTGGCTACCATGTACTCTTCGGCATTGCTGTCGAATTTTGCGGCTTCGTTCAGGATCCTGATGTTGGTCTCATATCTGTCGCTTCCGCCCAGTCTCCTGGTGTATACGCCGTTCAATCCTGAGACAGCAGCGCTGGGAACCGCCTTTTCTCCGCCAAGGATATAGATGGTTCCTCCCTGTTTAAGGTTATTCTTTATGAAAGTCTGCACTCCGTCGATATGATCCTGGCGGCCGTCCACCAGAAGTATGGGTGCATTGGTCACTCTGGAAAGATAGCTTCCTGCCAGAGCGTCCGCAAAGTTGATTCCATTGGCAAGGATCACGTTGTCAAGCTTATCAACTCCAAGCAGAGTCTTGTACTCTTCCGCAGCCTTGAGGGCTGTCAGGAACCTGTCGTTTCCGAAGATGCGGGTCACGCCCTGTTCACTTACATTCACAGTTACGGTCTTCTGACCGATAATGTGGGTATTGGAAGCAACGGTCCTGATGCGGATCTGCACGGTTCCGGGCTTCTTGGCGATGACCGTTCCGTCATCCAGCACTTCCGCGATGGATGAGTCTTCAGACGTATAGGTGATCTCACCGCCGCAGACTGATTCAGCCTCAAGGTTAAGGCTTGCGCTGTTAAGTGACAGATTGTACACGTCAGAGTCAGTCTTTACGGCGTCTCTCTGAAGCACGAACATGGCAGAAGGAAGATATACGTTCTGCTCGTAATCACGTCCGAGGTAGATTACCTTGTCGTCGTAGACCTTGACAGTATAGCCCTGTGAACCGGGCCAGGATTCTCCGCTGATGACGTTATAGCTGCTCCAGACGTAGGATACTGAAGAGCACATCAAAGCGGCAGGCGCAGCCTCGTCTCCACCGAAGGCAGCTCTGTAGGAGTTGAGATCCCAGTGAGCGTGACCGTTCATCAGGACGATCTGGCCGTATTTTGCCATTACATTCTTGAGCCTGTCCTCATTGGCAACGCCGTCCCAGTTCTGTCCGGGAAGCGATCCGGCAACAGTGTTATAGAAGGACTGGTGCAAGAATACGAATACCGGCTTGTCCGGGTCTTCCGCAGTTGCCATGGCCATAATGTCGTCGAACCAGTCGAGCTGAGTATCCGAAATAACGGCACTCAGGGAGTCTCCTCTCTCTTCTCCGGCGAGATAGATGAAGTGATAACCGTTTATGACCTCGTCGTAATACGTGGTCTCCGGCTGCGTCTCAAGAGTGTCGTTCAGGATCTTGACCCACTTCTGGAACTGCTTGGACGGGTTATTGCTGTACCAGTCATGATTGCCCATCACCAGGTGGATAAGGGGCAGATTGGTATTACCTGCGTCCTTAGCAGCCTGCCAGAGTTCCAGAGCTGTCCGGTACTCTTCGTCACGGCCGTTGTTTGCAATATCGCCGTCGATGAATATGCCCACGCTGTTAGGACTTGTGGTATTGGTATCCTCAAGCATCTGTGTGAAGTGAGTGTTGGAGAGATCCGTCTCCGCTCCGCTTAGGATACCTGCCGCCGTAAGGTGTACGTCGCTCACTGCCTGGAATTCCATTATGGGCTCATCGATGTGATAAGTGGCTGTGCCCGCAGGCAGATCGTATGTCACGTACGTGTCTGATTTGACCGATCCGTTGGCGCCGTATGCGATGAGCTTCTTTGCACCTTCCGGTATGATCGTATAGGCGTGCATTCTGTACTGAGTCGTGGCATCCGACAGCTTGAATTCGGCAAGCGCGCCGATACCCTCAAGAGGATTCCCGTCGGCGTCTGCCCAGTACATGATGCAGTCCGTAAGTTCATAGTCCGACGGATCCTTGGTGACGGTGACAACACCGTTGGCAAAACCGTCGTCCGGCACGTCGATATCATATTTGAGGGACTTGACAGCAGGAATGCCGGACATTTCCTCTATGGTGATATTTATCTGATCCATGGCAGTATATCCGCCGTCCTGGAACAGGTAGAGCACGTATTCGCCGGGCTCATTGAGAGTTCCGTTCTCATGCTTCTTGCTCTGGATGACGGTGGGTTTGCCGTTGATCGCCTCGGAATCCTCTGCGACCTTGCCTGCGTTGCAGTAGTACCAGTAGATCGAAGTGGTGCCGCTTCCGGGCGTCACGCCCTTGCGGTAGATACCGACCCAGGAATCCGGGTTCTTTCCGAATGCGGATACTATGATGTCCTCGCCGCGCATGAACGTGGTCTTGTTGGTCTTAAGTGCGAACTTGCTGGTTCCGTAGGAATAGTTGGACTTGATCGTGATCGGGACTACCTTGATCTCGGAATCATCGCAGGGAATGATCACTACCTGGTAGCTGCCTGCCTTGAGTTTCGCATCCTCTTCGCGGCCAGCGCCGACTACGCCGTAAGCACAGATCTCATACGCCCTGCCGGGATAGAACTTATGTCCGTCCTTTGTTCCGACTGCAGGATATTCATATATGGGGTTATCATTCTCGAGGTCATCTCCGGCCTTGAACAGACATACCCTGTCGCCTTCTGTGCCGACCGCAGTGACCATGATGAATTCGTCTGAATCGTATTCAGCCTTATCCGTCGCAATTGAGCGGTCGACCTGCTCGGAGCCGATGTCACGAGGCATCAGGTTCTCATCGGTCCAGTACTTATCCCAGTCGTAACCGGAATTGGTAGCATACATCAGATCCTTGTAGGACGTTGCGCTTGGATCGATATACTTGAGATACTTATTTGCAAAAGCAAAGCTCTTGTTGGTATCTACGTACTTCCACACGTTCAGTATGGGCTTCTCTGTACCGTCGACCTCAGTCAGGCCCAGGTTGTACTGTCCGCCTGTATTCTGGTCATGATACTCGAAGTACGCCACCATATTGATGCAGGGGATGCACGCGGCGCGATAATACATCATCGCTGCAGAAGCGGCCTGCTCCATGGTGGACTGACGATACTCATCGGACGAGACGTTTTCCTTTTTCTTGTTGCAGATACTTGCCTCGGTGATGGATACCGTTCTGGTCTCTCCCTTGTACTGGTTCGCAGGCCTTTCGAGGTACTGCTGATACAGTTCCAGGTTGGCCACTGTGATCCACGGTGACGTGTCCGCGTTGCCGTTGATGGGATGCGCGCTGCTTCCCAGGAGCGTCGGATCGACGTCAGTCTTGCAAGGATTGCTGGAGGTCGTTCCGATGGGGTACGGGTGTACCGAAAGTCCCCAGTTGTAGTTTCCTCTTGCACCCTCCTGCTTGACCAGCCAGTCGAACATTTCCTTGGGTGCGTACGAGTTGTATCTTCTCACGTCGTTCCTGTCGGCACCGTATCCGTAGCTGACAAGGCTGTTTTCCGCCCAGTTGTGGGTAAAGGACACAAGCACCTTAGTTCCTGCGTTGTACTTCTTCACAGCCAGGTTCGCAAGCCTCAGGCCTCTTGCATATTCCTCCATGAAAACGTTGAAGTCTGCTCTCTGCCACTTGCCGTTTGAATCCTGCTCAGGCATGATCAGGCACCAGTCATAGGTGTAGTCGATCTCGTTTCCGATTACGATCTGATCCACGAAAGCAGTGTTCTTGTCGGAATACCTCTTGGCGATGAACTCCATCGCAGCGATGAAGTACTTGCGGCCGCGTTCGTTGGAAGTATTGAAGGCAAGAGTCTGGCGGTCGGTATTGTTGGTGTTGTACCTGAGTGTTGCCGGGAAACTGCTGCTCAGGCTCTGGACCCAGGAGATTACGACCAGAGTTACGTTTATGCCGTTCTGGGTATAGCCCGAAATGAAACCGTCCTGGCTCCTGATGTACTGAGCGTTGAAATAGAAGGTCTCACCGTTGGAGTTGAAGGCGATAGCGTCTTTTTTGCTGTTGTCGATGTGATTGCCGTTGGCGTCCTCATTGGCGTATATCATATCGCAGAGGTCCCAGTTGATAACAGTATTGCTGACACCCATTTCGACCGCCTTGTCCAGTGTGGACGGGATCTCCTCAGTCAGACCTTTCTTGGTCACCTGCTCGAAGGACGTGACGTTCTTGTTGTTAAGAGACGCTATCTCAGATGCGTAGAACGGTCCTGCCACGATGGTATCGCCCTGGATCACGTAATACTTGTCATAGAGATGGTCGACGCCGTCCGAAGTGTAGCGGGCAAGTTCGATATCCACGGAAGTGCCCAGCGTGTAGTCCGCCACTGCAGTACCGTTATCGATGTTGGTGCTCAGTCCCTTATACGGGTCGTTGTGATGATAACTTTCGGCCGTATAACGGTAGATCTGCGCCGTTCCGGAGGTGCCCACTTTGCCCATGTGGAGAATGATGCTGCTCTTGGCCGCTTCGACTACCACTCCATTGGAGTTGGAGCTTGCAGGTCTTACAACACCTTCCAGCACGGAGGCGGGTTCCAAAACCTCCTCAGGAGGAACCTCTGAAGGTTCCTCCTGCTCAATAACTTCTTCTTCCGGGATCGTCTCCTCGGCAGTCACTTCCTCTGTGACAGCTTCCTCCTCGACGATCTCGGTTTCTTCTGTTTCTTCGGCAACCGCTTCTTCCTGCTGTTCAGCGACATCCGTCACTTCTTCAGGCACGTCCGTATCATAGCCCTCTGCAAAAGCATACGTCGGCATGAACGTGACTACCATCAGAATCGACAGCAGGATAGTAGCTGCCTTGAGTTTGAAACTGTTTTTTGTCTTAATCTTCATGGTTGTTCCTAAAATCAGGGGAATTAACTTATTCGGCAGCAGGTTCCTCTTCGGGTTCCTCTGTCTATTCTGTAACCTCATAGATCGTATCTTCTTCTGCCATTGAGAAGATAGCTCTTACGGATTCATCGGATACCAGTCCGCTTCCTCCGAGAACGATACCGGACTTGATGCCCGCATCTGCGGTGTAGGCAGCAGTGACGTCCTTCTTGCCGTCGTATGTGAGAAGCAGAGGTGCGTCCATATACGCTGCAAGCGTTCCGCCGCAAAGTCCGTCAGGATAGTTGATGGCGTAAGCTACCACGGCCTTCTCGGGATTCTCGAAGAATGTCTCTGCAACCATTACGGATGTGGCGCAGCGGTCAGCTCCGCCAAGACGGGCTACCTTGCCGAACTCATTCAGTTCATCCATAAGAGAAGCGGGAAGAGCGACCTCGCCTCCGATGATGGTGAAATCGTTGCCGGGAAGTGACTTGAGATATTCTTTCTGATCGTCGTTCAGTCCCTTGTTCACCACCAGTATGGGCAGTTTGGCTGCTGACGCGGATAAGCTGTCTGCATAGTTGTTGCCGTCGCAGACCAGGATGGGCAGGTTGCCCACACCGACTTCCTTCAGGATCTCGATGTTGGTCTCATATCTGTTGGCGCCGAACAGTCTCTTTGTAGTAAATGTCGCACTGATGCCGTCCTCGATATCTTTGGGGACGACTGCCTCGCCTCCCAGGATATAGACAGTTCCGTCAGCCGCAAGATTATCCTCGATGTAACTCTGGACCATGTCCACGATATCCTGTCTCGGGAATACGAGAAGTATAGGTGCTTGCTTGACATATCCGAGATATGCTCCGGACAGAGCATCCGCAAAGTTATTGCCGGTGGCTACGATAATGGTATCGAACTTTTCGATTCCGAGGGTCGCCTTCAGTTCGTTGGCCTGAAGGATAGCCGTCTCATAACGGCTGGAGCCGTACACTCTCTTGACTCCCTGGTTCATAAGGTTCGGGATGACTTCTGTGTAGGTTCCTCCGCAGACCGTGCAGGTGTAGAGCATCTCGCCCTCTTCCGTCACGGTCGCTTCCTTGGTCACCGTGCCCTCGTCGAAGGTACATGGCGCCTCGTCCACATGAGCGTCGCAGCGCGTGCACTCATGATAGTGAGTGAGTGTCTCGGGATCGTGTACCCATTCTTCCTTGGGATCGTGACCAAGAGCGGGGATTACGATATCCTCTTCAGTTCCGTCTTTGTAGACAACGTGTTTGAGTCCATCCTCTGTGCAAGTGGGCTCCTTGATTACTGTCTCAGACTCGATGCCCTTCTTTACTGTGAAATGAGCGGGTTTTCCGTATAATGTGTATGGCTTCTTGCTTCCCATGAGGAAAACAAGTTCATATTCGCCTTCCGGAAGAACGTTGCCCCAAGCTTCCGGCCAATCCCCCATGTTTTCCTTGTTTGTATCTGAAGGTGTAAACACCGACTGAAGTAGCTTCGGGTTATCAAATTCTTCAGGATAGTACCACAACAATGATGTATTATATTCAACCTGTCCTGCTTCATAGAGTGCTACCCAGCCATCAGTGGGATTAGCATGTCCATGATAACCGTTAAGTTCGGTGACGACGTATATATCCTCGCCTTCCTCGTACTCTGTCTTGTCAGTGGTGATTACAGGTACGTTAGCCTGTTCATACTGTCCGCCGCAGACCGTGCATACGTAGAGATCTGTGTCGGGATCCGGGCTGTCATGCTTCTCAAATGTGCAGTCAAATGTCTCAGTATGTGTGGGATCGTTTGCACAAGTATGTGTGTGTGTCCTGGTCTCAGGGTCAAATACCCAATCACCCCAGTCGTGACCGGTAGCAGGGATGACCCAGCTATTCTCTACTATTTCATTTTCTGCTTCAGCATCGCTGAAATATTTTCCGCATCCACTGCAGTCATAGTATAAAGTGTTTCCGGCTGTTGTACATGTAGCCGCGACAGCAGGATGCTCAGTTAATACGTGTACATGGTCAAGTTTAGGAATCGCTCTATCCTCAGTAGCATTGCATCTTGAGCATGTGTGCCTCTCCAGACCCTCTGCTTCCTCTGTTGCAGGGTTAATTGTTACCCATTCACCCCATAAGTGCCCGAGGGGTTCGCCTGTTTCAACAACCTCTTCAGGGCTTACAAAAGGTGCCTCATCAACTGTGAGGAATCTGATTTTATCTGCTGTTAAAGTAGCTGTATATGTCGTATAAGCAGCTGCAGTACAAGTTGCCTCATGTTCGACCGCAGTTATCTCTGTGGTCGAAGCAGCCGCTGTCACGCTAGGATTATCTTTTTCTGTAAAAGTGGCTGTAGCTCCTTCGTGATCTTCATTCCATGTCCATGTTGGATTCTCGTATTCTCCGATCCAAAATGAACTAATCGCTAAATGTCCATCAACTTCGTCAATGTTATAGCCACTGGTAAACAGAATCACCTTGTAACGACCTACAGGATTATCTTCCAGTTTATCATAAACTGCATCGTCACTAAGAATATCTATTGCCTCACCATTTGCATCGCTTACATAGAAATAGCTAAGCAGAGTCGTATTCAAAGGATCAGAATTATCATACTCATAAAGACCGACCCATGCTCCACTACTGGGTGATGTAGCAGTTACTAATATGGGTTCACCTATTTGGTACTTTGCCTTGTCAGTTGATAAAGATGAAACTATCGGTGATGTAACTGTAAAATCCAGAGTCGCCCATATCTCGGGAACATCATTTCCCGAATCTCCCGTACTTAATATGAGATGGTACTTTCCTGAATCAAGAGATGTTAGATCGAAGTCTTCCAAAAAATCACCATCTTCAACATTTCCCACATAAATGTATTTTTTTGAAGTCTTGTATCCATCGCTTGCACCATAATCATAGAGTCCCAGCCATGGATCCCATTTGCCGTCCGCATTCTCTATTCCAGTGATATGATATCTTATTTCTTCTCCAACCTCATACTCGGCCTTATCTGTCGAAAGAGTGACGCCTCTCTCTTCAGTTGAAGTATTACCCCACTTAGGAGGATTAACCGTAAAATCCAGAGTCGCCCATATTTCCGGAACATCATTTCCCGCATCTCCCGTGCTTAATATGAGGTGATACTTTCCCGGATCAAGAGATGTCAAACCCAAGGCTTCCAAAAAGTCACCATCTTCAACATTTCCCACATAGATGTATGCTTTCGAAGTAGTGTATCCGTCGCTTGCGCCATAATCATAGAGTCCAAGCCATGGATCCCACTTACCGCTTGCATTTTCTATTCCTGTAATATGATATCGGATATCTTCATCAGCGGCATATTCAGCCTTGTCAGTCGAGAGAGTTACGCCTCTCTCTTCAGCTGACGTGTTGCCCCATTCTGTCGCATACACTGCACCTCCTGCCAGTGTATTCGGAACCATGGCAAAAAGTAACAAAAACGCCAACAAAAAAGTCAGCGCCTGTTTTGATCTCGCTTTAAAACCACTCATTATTTCTCCTCCTAAAGCTGTAATCATTGCCCTTTTGAAAGCATCGTGCCTCTGCTTTGTCAAGGTGCATTGATAAAATTGTTGGACCTAATACTAGGTATATATAATATACAATAATTAAGTGCTTTTGTCCACCGAATGATGCAATGTTTGTTTATTATTCACCGATTATAGTAATGCACGATTTTTCCTGCTCCCCGGCACGCTCCCGTGTACCGGCTTCCCTGGACTCCAATCCTTCAAAAGCACGCAAAAGGAGCCTTCCGGGGGAGGCTCCTTTTTCTTACCTTTTACTAAATGCTAGTAGTAGAAGTTCATGATATACTTACATGCTTTGTCCGTGACGTCGGTTCTTCTGGTTCTTCCGGATCGTCAGCAAATACTGACACTGCCGAAAATGATAATAACATGCACATTATCAGCAGTATAATTCCAAGTTTTCTCGTAATCTGTCTTCCGCCTTGTTAAATGCATACATTTTTCTATTCTCTCTCCACAATCCCCTCCAGGATCTTTTCCTTTGGTCTGCGTTTCGGATCTATGGAGAACTCCACCCTGTTCACTATCCTGACCAGAACAGCCTCCATGACGAAGTACATGATGGCAACTGCGATCAGTGCGAAGAAAGGATCGTAGGTCCTGCTCCTCACCAGGTCGCCCATCTTAGTCAGATCCATTACAGCGATGTAGCCCACGACAGATGTTTCCTTGATGAGAGAAACGACATTCGACTTATAGATCGGCAGGAAGTGCCTTGCAGCCTGAGGCAGCAGGATCTTGAAGAAGCTCTGAGTATCGCTGTAACCCAGGGCCCTGGAGGCCTCAGTCTGACCGATGGGAATGGCTCCCATGCCCACCTTCAGGTTATTGTAGACTCCGCATCCGAAGATCAGAGAGAAGCCCAGGATGGATATTATGGTCCCGCTCAAGTGCGAGTTCCCGAATACTATGAAAGACAGGATCATCAGGAACACTACCGTAGGAATACCTTCGATGAACCAGTCTACCGCACCAGTCAGAGCATTGGCCACCTTGTTTCCGTGGCGGCAGGCCATGTATGCGGCGAATCCAAGAAGGGTCCCCAGGATAACCGATGCCACTGTGATGGCCAGGGTGCGCAGCAAACCTTCAGCGAAAAGCTTCCAGCGGTCCTCCTTTATGAAGGTCTTATTGAAGCTGTTGGAAAGCTTTTCGAAGAGTCCCAGATCTCTGGTATCCTCACCCTCCAGAACGAAGATGATGTCGCAGACGTAATAAGGATCGCTGAGAACGGAATTCTCCGCCCTCTCCTCGTCTACCACTATGTTCATTCCGAAGTCATACTTTCCGGAGATGCAGCCCGGGGCGATAGAGTCGAATTCCATGGACTTGAAGTCCCACTGATATCCGTAGGCGGCACAGAAGTTCATCATGAACTCCACGTCATATCCGGAGAACTGGCCGTTGCTCTCAAAGGAGAAGGGTTCGTACCCGCCTTCGATGGCAATGATCACGGATCCGTTCTCTCCGGTGGTCTCAGGGATATTCTCGATCTTGCATGTGTTGGGATCCCAGTTCTTCACCCAGTAGTCGTAAAGGTTATCCAGCCAACCGGACTCTTTGCGCTCTGCTATGAACTCCTGGATCTGTGAGAACAAAAGATCCTGCCTGTCATTATTTCCAACTATTACTGCGAATTCGCACTGCCCTACGGCTTCCTCCAGCCTGACAAGCTCAGGATGCTCGTAGCGCTGGGCATAGTAGCCCACCTCCTCGATGAGGTAAGCGTCTATCTTGTTGTTCTCAAGGGCCGGGATCATGTCATTGGGAAGCTTGTAGTAAAGCCACTCCTCGCCTTCCAGCTCGTCCTTGATCAGATCCTCGTAGAGGACGCCGGTCTGGACTCCAAGTCTTTTGCCGTTTAATTCTTCGATGGTGGTGATGCCGTTTAAGGCAACGTTGGGCTGTTCCTCTCCTTCAGCGTAGACCGCAGCGGGGGCGATCAGCCCCATCATGGCCGTGAACACCATGACGGTGATCAGGAGGATGGAAAGGGGTCTGAATTTTTTCATTATTTTTCATCCTCCCATCTGTATTCTATCATGGTGTGGTTGTCGTACCACTTCTCTGAGTTCTCCAGGACTTCGTCCACCATAGTGGTGGTGGGCTCTTCAAGTATGGACATGAAGAGGGCGTTATCCGACGTTGAGGGATCGTAGTGAGTTCCCTTGTACTTGAATTCCAGAGAGAGCACGTCGCTCTTTTCGGAATAGTCTATGGACACGTAAATGTTCGGCTCTTCTTCATTTAGGAAAAGATTATTGACGCAGATCTCTTCCAGTGCGATCTGGACCTTGGATATACGCTCGTTCTCGATGAGAAGCTTCTCGGCGTAGGGCTGCAGCTCCTCGTACACGGTCTCGAAGTTGAACTCCCTGCTCTCTATCCTGTAGCTTAAGGTGCTCATCCTCTTCACGAAGCGTCTTGTCTTTTCCTTCTTGGGGTTGTTGAAGATCTCCCTGGGAGTTCCCTCTTCATAGATGTTTCCCCCATCCATGAAGAAAACACGGTTCGCTATCTTCTTGGCGAAATCCATTTCGTGGGTAACGATCATCATGGTGCGCCCGGTCTTGGCGATCATCCTTATGATGGACTGTACTTCTCCGATCATGGAGGGGTCCAGAGCGCTGGTGGGCTCGTCAAAGAGGATGATCTCGGGATCCATGGCAAGGGTCCTGGCTATAGCAATACGCTGCTGCTGACCGCCGGAAAGCTCGTCCGGATAGTTCAGAGCCTTAGCGTAAAGACCGACCTTGTCCAAAAGATCCATCCCCTTGTCATAGGCCTCCTGGCGACTTCTGCCGAGAAGGGTGATCTGGGGATTCATGATGTTTTCTATCACCGTAAGGTGGCCGAAAAGGTTGAAGGACTGAAACACCATACCCATTTTTTTGCGCACCTCATTGATGTCGCACTTGGGGTCAGTGATGTCCTCGCCATCCACTAGGATCTGTCCGGCGGTGGGAGTCTCCAGCAGATTGATGCACCTGAGAAAAGTGGACTTTCCGGTGCCTGACGGTCCGATGACCGCGATGATGTCACCATCGTTGATGGTGACCGACAGATCTTTCAGGGGCGTTACCCCCTCGTACTCTTTGGTAAGATTCCTGATCTCGATCATAGCTATACCTTTCCCTCTACCACAAAAGCCGTCTGCCGCAGTGCGGCGTCTATAATCTGATCTCTCTGTCGAAGAGCCTTTCGGCAAGGTCTTCGTCATGAGTGATAAGTATCACTGTCCTGAAGAGGAAGCTGCCCTCTTCATCTCCCGAAGGATCGCGTTTGAGCTCTCCGTGGAGCCTGTCTATAAGTCTGTCCTTGGTGTCCTGATCCAGTCCCCTGAAGGGCTCGTCCAGGATCAGAACGTTTCCGCCGTAGAGCAGGGTCCTTCCGAGGGCCACCCTGTGGGCCATGCCTCCCGAAAGCTCATCAGGCATCATGGAAAGCGCGTCCCTAATCTCCAGCTTCTCCGCCATTTCCAAAAGATCTTCCAAGGGATTCTCATGAAGGTTGGATCCCACGGATGCAAGGAGCATATTGTCCCTGACATTCAGCCAGGGAAGGAGCCTGTCCTCCTGGAAAAGATAAGCGGCCCTCACCTTCTCCGTTCCATATGTTATCTCCCCTGAATCGGGCTGTTCCAGTCCTTCTATCATGTCCGCCAGAGTGGTCTTGCCCCTGCCGGAGGGTGCCAGCACTGCGGTCACACCCGGTCCGAAGGATGCGTTGAAGCCCTTGAACACCGGTATGCTCTCGCCGTCGGAATTGATATATGTCTTGTATGTATCCTTCAGTTCTATGAGGCAGACCCCGTAGTCCATGCTGCTCTCTCTCGGAGATGTCTCCACCGCCCTTTCAAGAGCCCTGGATATCCTTCCGGTCCTGAGATCTGTCAGCTTGTCCACCGCCTTCTCCAGAAGAAGGCTCATCACTATCAGCACTATCATGTAGGCGAAAAGATCCGCCGTATTCAGATAGTACTTGGAGTTCAGCATCTCATAGCCAATGGAGTGCGAGGGTATGGCCAGCACTTCTGAGGCCACCACCACCTTCCAGCTCATGGCGGTGATCAGGCTCATGGATGTTTTGATCCCGGAATTCATGGCAGGGATCACGATGAACCTCATCATCTTGGATCTGGGAAGCCCCAGGGTCCAGCCCAGTTCCAGTTGCTTCCGGTCAAGGGCCTTGATCCCGTTGTATATATTCGTGTATACGATGGGGAAGCACATGAGGAAGCACACCACCACCGCCACCCAGTCGGACTTTACCACCAGGATCACATAGATGATTATGGCCATGACCGGGATGCTCTTAAAGAAGTTCACCGGGATACGGAGGAACTCCTTCACGATCTCATTTCTTGAGGCAAGGGACGCGAACATGACCCCCAGGCCGAAGGAAAAAACTATGCCCAGGATCACCCTGATCCCTGTCCACAGCACGTCCAGCCAGAAATCTCCGGTGACCAACAGGTTCACAAGGGCCCTCACTGTGGCGCCGGGGCTTGGCAGGATGAACTCGCTGCCCAAAAAATGCGCAGCCAGCATCCATATCACTATCCACAGGACTGCCATGATCCATCCTTGTATTTTTTTATCTCTGAATGATCTCATATCTTCTCCGGTTCAGATACCATCTCCACGAAATCTTCGAAATCTCCCGGGAATTCAGATCTGACATACTCGTATACCACCGGCATGCTGAAATTGTATCTCGACACCATGAAGATTTCCTCGTCCTCTACGAAGGACTTGAGGAGGTCTTCCTCCATGGCGTGAAGGTTTTCTCTCTTAAAGGACGACAGGATCAGTTCCCCGAAATCGGTGATGAAATATGTGCCGAAAACATCGTCGTAGATCCTGTAGACCTGTCCTTTCACGTGGTCATTGTTCTGGTTGAACACCAGGAAGAGCCTGCCTGTTGCGTAGGGGGTCTCCTGGGCTCTTTTGAGGAAAGCCACTCTCTCCTTGGAAAGTTCCATTGGATCTGTATCCAGATCCAGCAGGGACACGTATTCGTCCCTCCTTGTCATGAAGTTGACCTCTGTGTCCGTGATCTCTTCCAGGGATATCATCCTGAATGACCTGACCTTAAGGTCCTCCACCTCCACCTCGGACTCCATGTGAAAAGATCCTCTTTCGTTTTCGATCAGGGACTTCACCAGATAGAACTTCCCTGTGGTAAAAGATCCCTTGCCCGGCCTGTCTCTCATCTCCGATGAATCAAGTTCCGAGCTGTTCATCACAAGGGTTGATGCTCCGAATCCCCTGAAGTCTCTGAGATCCACGAAGTCAGAGGTAAGGAATCTGGCTGCCGGAAGATCCCCTCCCACGCATCTCATGATGAAATAGTTTATGAGCTGGAAGTCCCCTGTGATCTCCTCGCACTGCTTGCCCATGAGGGCGTCGGTCTCTAATGCAGTATCTATGAATTCTCCCTCCAGGATGTGGTCCACACGGCTTCCGGGAGGGTCCAGCACACCTGACCTTCTTGTGAGGAAAATATAGTCACGGATCAGGGTCCTGAGTTCCTTCTCTGAGATCTCTCTGAGCTCTCCCCCCAGGCCTCCCATGAGGCGGTCCTCAATGCTCTCCACCTGCCTAAGAGTATCTTCGGATTCATCTCCTATGACTTCTTCGTAGGTATCGTAGCTCGGCTCCTCATAGTCCAGATAGAAGCACTGATAGTACCTGGTGTCCCTGACGTTATCCTCTAATTCCCACCATACGGAAATCCCCACCACTCCCATGAGACGGGTGTTGGTGAGGCAAGCGGAAATAAATTTTTTGCGGGATGTGGAGGCGGACTCACTGAGGCCTCCGTCTAACACTTTGAACATAGCTAAAGTATAAAGGCAAAGGCAGTATTTTTCAACAAAAAAGCAGTCCCTGAAGGACTGCTCTTTCAAAAAATCATATGCTATTTTTGTTTATCGGTATACATGCTCCGATGATGCCCAGAACCAGTGCAGGAATCACCCAGTTGATGCCCATTCCGGCGAAGGCCGGGATCAGTGTGATCTTGACTCCGGCGGTCTCAATGATGCTGGCTGCCAGGGCTCCCACGAAGGCAAACCTTGTGGCCATGGCGGTCTTGTCAGACCTGGGGAGGAAGCCCATGATGATCAGCGTAAGGACCGGCGGATAGATTATTCCAAGGATCGGTGCTGCAAAGTTCAGTATGGATTCAACTCCCATGGTGGAGATGAAGCAGCTGAACAGACAGAATACTGTGACCAGCACTTCGTAGCTTCCCTTCTTCTTGATGAGGGATGCGAAGAATGTGGAAGCTGAACTTATGAGAGCAATGGCTGTGGTCAGGCATGCCATGGCGATGACGATGGCGATGATGACCCTGCCGCCTCCGCCCAGGAGGCCGTGAACGATGTTGATCACCAGGTTCACTCTGGTGGTTCCCAGATCGTAGATGTCCGAAACCGTGGCTCCCAAGTAGGTCAGTCCCAGGTAGACCAGGAACATTATTCCTCCTGCTATCAGCGCTGCGGCCGCAACCACCTTGCTTCTGGACTTCTCATCAGTGTAGCCCTTCTGCATGGCGCTGGACACTATCACCAGTGTCAAGAGAAGCGACCCCATGGCGTCCATGGCCTGATATCCGGATTCCACTCCGTAGGATACGATATTGTCCACCTGAGGTTCCTCAGCGATCTCTCCCAGAGGAGAAACCAGACCCTTCACTATCAGGATCACCAGACCCACCAGAAGTATGGGGGTCAGGATCTTGCCTACGATGTCCACCACCGCTGATTCCTTGATGCTCAGAAGGAACACTATTACAAAGAAGATCACTGCGAACCATGTGGGTCCGATATCTATGGGAGTGTCCTTGATACCCATCTCGTAAGTGGTGGCTGCCGTTCTCGGAACCGCAAACATGGGTCCCAGACAAAGTGTCAGCACGCTGAAGAACACCGCTGCCACCACCTTGCCCAGGGGTTTGAGCAGCTCTTCTGCGGTGCTGCATTTGACCACCGCCAGGACTCCGACCATAGCGAGCCCTATATCCATGATGAAATACGAGGCGAAGGCAATCAACCACTGAGGTCCTGCCTGAAGACCAAGGTACGGCGGGAATATCACGTTTCCTGCTCCGAAGAACATGGAGAATAACGCGAAGCCGATGACCAATGTGTCTGTACGCTGTTTATTCTTCATCTGATTCACCTTCTTTTTCAAAGTGATGGAGATCTTTCGGTTCTACTATTATTATATTCCACACTTTATTGTGATACAATAATAAAGAATTCCAAATTATTTGGGGTTCTGTTGTTTTTGAGCACAAAATATTTTGCACTATGATGCCTGCTTACCATAGCAGACTATACCCCGGCGAAAGGCCCTTGACAAAGCCCGGCCCTTGATATACTATAGTTCAGGACATTTTAATACCTTATCCAGAGCGGCTGAGGGACTGGCCCTATGAAGCCCGGCAACCTGTGGAGATCCCGCAAGGTGCCAATTCCAGCGTGATCGTACGATCCGGAAGATGAGGAAGTCATCCGTAAACTATGCCTCTCTTTCGAGAGGCTTTTTTCATGGATGATGAATGCTCGAAATAAGGCAGTTAAGTAACCAATAGGAGGAAATAAAATGAAGAGATTATTTACATCAGAATCCGTCACAGAGGGGCATCCCGATAAGATCTGCGACCAGATCTCGGACGCCATCCTTGACGAGATACTGAAACAGGACCCCAACGGCAGAGTCGCCTGCGAGTCCACCACTACTACAGGATACGCCATGGTCATGGGAGAGATCACCACATCAGCCTACGTTGATATTCCCGGGATCGTCAGAAAGGTCATCCTTGACATAGGATACGACAGATCCGACTACGGTTTTGACGGAAACACCTGCGCAGTACTGTCCGCCATCGACGAGCAGTCACAAGATATCGCCATGGGAACCAACGATGAAGTCGGCGGAGCAGGAGACCAGGGCATCATGTTCGGATACGCCTGCGACGAGACACCTGAACTCATGCCAATGGCCATCTCCCTTGCCCACAAGCTGGCAAGAAGACTTACAGAAGTCAGAAAGAACGGAACTCTCAAGTATCTGAGACCTGATGGCAAGACCCAGGTCACAGTAGAGTATGATGGGGATCAGGTCAAGAGGATCGACACAGTTCTCATCTCCACCCAGCACGATCCGGATGTCACCATCGAACAGATCAAAAAAGACCTTATGGAACACGTTGTGAAGCCCATCATTCCTGCAGAGCTTCTGGACGCTGACACCAAGTACTATGTGAACCCCACCGGTCGTTTTGTCATCGGCGGACCTCACGGAGACTCCGGTCTTACAGGCAGGAAGATCATAGTTGACACCTACGGCGGATATGCACGCCACGGCGGCGGTGCTTTCTCAGGCAAGGACCCCACAAAGGTGGACCGTTCCGCAAGCTACGCCGCAAGATATGCAGCTAAGAACATCGTGGCCGCAGGACTTGCCAAGCAGTGCGAGATCCAGCTGGCCTACGCCATCGGTATCGCCGAGCCCGTATCCATTCTTGTAGATACCAAGGGTACAGGCGTCATCTCCGACGAGAAGCTGTCCGACCTTGTGAGAGAACACTTTGAACTCACACCCGGCGGCATCATCAGATCTCTGGATCTCAGGAGACCTATCTACCGCCAGACTGCTGCATACGGTCACTTCGGAAGGACCGACGTGGATCTTCCCTGGGAGAGGACCGATAAAGCTGAAGAACTCAAAAAGGCCGCCCTTTGACGGCCTTTTTTGCAAAAAATGTTTTTTTGCAATATATGATTTTCGGGATTTATGTTAACTCTTGTTCTTTTTTCCTGAATTGTTTTCAACAATTCGAAAACGCCTATTATTCAATGGTTTTGAGAGTTATCAACAGGCAGCCCCAAAATCGTATACAATTTTGTTCACAAGCCTCTGTGGAAAACAATAAGTGGGTTCCGCCCTTGATATTCAAGGCTTAGCTGGTTTTTTCAGAATTGTCAATAGGAACTTATCCACAGATTTTGAGGGCATTTTGTTCTCGTTTTTTCGTAATAAATGGTACACCCTTTTTTGTTGGAGGAACACATATGATCACCGATAGATTGTACAAAACAGACTCATATCTCAGGTCCTGCGAGACCCAGATCTTCAGGGTCGCCAACGTATCAGGCAAGAAGGCCGTCATTCTGAAAGAGTCGGTGCTCTTCCCCGAAGGCGGAGGGCAATCCTCCGACCGGGGAACCCTCACCCTTCTCTACGATGTGGGAAGCACCGCGCCCAAAGACGGTCAGAAGTATCAGGTCCTTGAAGTATATGAGCACGACGGGGAGATCTACAATCTGCTTGACACTGCAGACGATATTCCCATCGGTTCCAGATGCAGGGTGGATCTTGACTGGCAAAGGCGATTCGACAACATGCAGCGTCACTCCGGTGAGCATCTGCTCACGGGGATCTTCCATCGGGAATATGGCCTGACCAACCGCGGCTTCCACATGGGCGATGACTATATGACCATCGACCTGGCTCTGGAAGGCTATGCAAAGGTAAACGAGCTCACATGGGACATGGTGAAGGAGGCTGAACTTCTGGCCAATGAGGCGATCTATCAGGACCTTCCCATAATAGTCAGGTACTTTGGTGATAACTATCGTGAAGCTTCTAAACAGCCTCAGAGAAAGCCTCTGTCCGTCAAGAAAGATATAACCCTGGTGGGCATAGGTTCCAACGATGAAGAATGGGGCTGCGTTGCCTGCTGCGGAACACACCTCAAGTCCTGCGCTCAGGTGGGACTCATCAAGTGCTTCAAGCTGGAGCCAAACAAAGGCATGTATCGCATCTACTTCGAAGCAGGGCGCAGGGCCTTCATGAGATATCAGGAGGAGCTGGAAGTGCTCCACACTCTGGGCCGCAAAATGTCTGCGGGCACAGAGGATATACTGGCCAAGTACGACGCTCAGACCGAGAAGAACAGAGAAAAATATACTCAGCTTTCTGACCTTAAGAAGGAGGTCTTTGCCCGTGAGATCGCGAGGATCACATCGGAATTAAGCGATGAAGCCGTGGCTGCGGGCTCCATCCCCGCATGGCACTATCACATTCTTTCACTGGACGATCTTTCCACCATGGCGAGGGATCTGAGTCCCCTGGTGAAGAAGCTGATCTTCCTGGTCCACGACCCCTCCCACACGGTGCTTCTGGTATCCGACGGCACCATCAAATGCGGCCAGCTGGTCAGGGACAATGCCGGGATATACAACGGAAAAGGCGGCGGATCCGACACCTTCGCCCGTGCCATCTTCCAGTCAAAGGACATGGCGGAGACCTTTATGGATCTTCTGGAGAAGCATCTGAAATAACAACCAACGCACGCAAAAACTGCAGGGCGCGCCCTGCAGTTTTTTATTTCATTATATCAGTTCAGTATGTACACCCTGACAGTCCTAGCGCCCCAGAAGTAGCACTGCTGAAGTGATTCCATATAAAGGTCCACCATGTTGCCCTTCACGCCGGAACCCACGTCGTTGGCGTAGGCGTAGCCGTAGCCCTCGATGTAGAGTCTGGTTCCCAGGGGAATGACGCTCTTGTCCACAGCACATGTGCCGTAGGTGCAGCGTCCGCCGTAAGCTCCGATGGGATTGGCATAGCTTGACCAGTATGAAACTGCCTTGCAGGTGATGACTCTGGAATAGCTGAGGCCTGCCGGCACGCCGGACTGCAGCTTGTAGCCTACGCTGGTCACCTGGTCGACCGGTGCCTGCACCACTTCTTCAGATATGAGCTCCCTGGACTCTTCGACGCCATCGATCAGGCGGGTCTTGTATGTTTTGCGGGAGATTCCGTTCTGGCCCTCAGTAGTGACTGCAACCTTTCCTATCTGGAAATCGTAATCATTGATGGTCTTGTATCCGAAGGCTACCTCGGCGTCCTCGGTGGCGGTGCCATAGGTCACTCTCTTGAGGACGATCTCATCTTCCATCTTAAGCTCATCTGTGAGGTCGAAGTTCAGTATGTCCTCTTCACCAAGCTCTTTGCCCAGGCCATCCAGCACGTCCTGTACAGTAAACGGAGGCTGTGCGCTGAATGTAAGGGTCTCACCGTCAGCAGTAAGATACACGTCAATGGGCTTCTCGATGGTTATGGTAGTGCCGTTTTTCAGGAATTCAGCCTGATTGTTGAGGACCACGTCTTCACTTGGGACGAAATCCACGTCCTCGGTCTCCAGGAAGTCCTGGATCTGTCTGGCGGTGGTATCGTAGGTTATGGTCCTCTGGCCCGGGTTATCATTTATTATAACGGTCACCTGTTTGTGGATATGTGTGAGCGCATAGCTTCCCGCGCACACTCCTGCAACCAACAAAATGGTAAGAAGGGCCTTGGCCGCCTTATGTGTTCCTACAAATATACCTGCCTTGGATCCTTTGATCCTGCCGCTTAGACGGTCACAGCCGTCCAAAAGTTTTAATAATACTTTTTCTATGTTTCTTGTTTCGTCAGTCATAACAGGGACGAGTTTAACACAATGAAATCAAAAAGTCAAAAATTATGTTTACCCGCACAAAAACCCCGTGCTTTCGCACGGGGTCTGAAGTCATTTGACCGATAAGCTTAGTCCTCGTTGTAGGGCTTAAGCTCGGGATCCCAATGAAGTTCAGCCTCTGTAGCAGCCTGTACTTCTTCCTTGGTGAAATCAGGATGAAGTTCGGTTACCCAAAGTCCGTCTTCTCTTACTTCGATAACGCACATCTCAGTGATGATCTTGGTTACGCACTTTTCAGCGGTAAGAGGAAGTGTGCAGTGCTTCTTGATCTTAGGTGCACCCTTCTGAGTATGCATCATGGTGATGATTACGTTGGGGCATCCAACGCAAAGGTCCATGGCTCCGCCCATTCCTGCAACCTTCTTGCCGGGAATGATCCAGTTGGCAAGGTCTCCGTTCTCTGCAACTTCCATAGCGCCGAGAACTGTAGCCTTAACGTGACCGCCTCTTACCAGACCGAAGGACTCTGATGTGTCGAAATACTTAACTCTGGGAACTACTGTTACATACTGTCCGCCGGAGTTGATGATGTCAACGTCCAGATTGGACTCGTCTGCCATGGCGTCGATTCCTGCGAATCCATTCTCGGAGTGGCAGGTAACGATGATGTCCTCTGGGATGTAGTCAGCTACCATGGTAGGCATTCCGATTCCAAGATTGATGAAATCTCCATCTTCAAATTCTTTAGCGCATCTTCTTGCGATTCTCTCTTTTAAATCTGCCATGGTTTCTCTCCCTCCACGATAGTGTCTACTAATGTTCCGGATACTGCAAAGATATCAGGATCAATTGCTCCGATTTCAACTAATTTCTCAGGTGCGATGATGGTGTGATCAGCTGCACTTGCCATTACATAGTTGAAGTTCTTGGTTGCTTTTGCGCAATAGAAGTTGCCGAACTTGTCTGCAACGGAGGGTCTGCATAATGCATAGTCAGCGAAAAGCGGGAGCTCGAACAGATATTTCTTGCCCTGGATCTCAACTACCTTCTTCTCTCTTCCGAGTTCGTCAAGATTAGTTTCCATAGGAGTACCAAGTCCGGTGGGAGTAAGAACTCCGCCCAGTCCGTATGCGGCAGCTCTGATCTTCTCAGCCAGAGTTCCCTGGGGTACCAGTGTGTAAGTAAGTGTTCCCTCAGCAAACTGTTCGTTCAGTCTGGGGTTTACTCCGAGATGGGAGGCAATGATGTGGTCTACCATGTGGTGATCCAGAAGTTTGCCTACTCCACGGGAAGTAGCTCCGGGGAACGGGTTCGGCTGTCCTTCAGCAAGTCCGCCGTCATTGGCGATTACTGTCAGATGCTTGACTCCCTTTTCTACTAAAGCGTCCATAAGGATCTCGGGGGAACCTGTTGCAAGGAATCCGCCGACCATTATGGTCATTCCGTCCTGAATGCCGGCAACCGCTTCCTGCGCAGTTTTGATCTTGTTAATCATAGTTTCTTCACCTTCTTATAAAAAAGTAATAATTTATCATCAGCCTTTAAATCGTACACTTTTTGGGCCAATTAGTCAATATCTAATTGGCCCTCCGGTGCTTGACTCAAGCCCTTTTTGACCGTACTTTTCAACTATCTGTCGGCTATGAGCGGCTTATCCTGCCATCCACGCTTTACAACTTCCTGCATGATGTAGCTCATTACGTGCTCCGCATATTTTCCGGGGCCGAATCCTGCATCATATCCAAGCTCCTGAGCAAGCTCGTGGGAGATTCTGGGACCGCCGCAGGTAAGGATGATCTTGTCACGGAGACCTTCCGCCTCAACAAGCTCTACCATCTTGGTCAGGTTCATGATGTGGATGTCCTTCTGAGTTACTGTCTGGGAAACCAGGATAGCGTCTGCGTTGACTTCTTTAGCCTTAGCGATGAGCTCTTCGCAGGGGACCTGTGAACCCATGTTGTAGGGTACAACGTGCTTGAATCTCTCAAGACCGAAGTGTCCGTGGAAGCCCTTCATCTGGATGATAGCGTCGATACCTACAGTATGTGCGTCAGACTCGATGGAGGCGCCAACAACTGTGATGTCACGGCCAACGTTCTCTTCGATCCACTCGCCGCACTCCACACGGTCCATAACGGTTCCTTCTACCTTGGGAACCTTGATGGCCGTATAGTCGATGGTCTGCTGAGCTGATCCGTATACTACGAAGAATGTGTATCCGGGAGCAAGTTCATGATAGTATGTTACGTTGGGTTCTTCGAATCCAAGTTTTTTGACGTACTGCTTAGCGCACTCTTCAGCCTCTTCACCGTAGGGAACAGGAAGTGTGAACGCCATCTCTACTTTACCGTCATTTAACGTGTCGCCGTAAGGCTTTACCTTAGTAAGATCAGCCTGGGTCGTAGCTGTTTTATTCTCTGACATTGTCTGCACCTCCTCCTTACTTGTGATCCATGAACAGTTTGATGAACGGGTTGAAGTAATTAGCGCCCTTGACGCATACTCCCTCAAGTCCGTGTCCGCCATCGAAGGGACGCTTCACGCCGCCGAACTTACCCTGTTCGATGGTGGAGAAAAGTCCTTCTCTCTCAACGTCTGCCAGAAGAGCATCTGCCTTCTTGAGTACTTCCTGAGCACGGCTCTGAACGATTCCGCCCTCCTTGAAGGTGACCTCGTCTCCTATGTGCTTGCAGTTGTTGAAGATATATTTTGCGTTTTCGATGGACAGGTATCTGTCATGCATATGCGGTGTGTGAATAGCCTCTGTCAGCATTCCGAGAAGCTGAAGTGACTGTCCTGACCAGATGGCTACCAGGTTGAACAGAGCATCCTGGATGTGGCCTCTGAAGATGTTTCCTGTCATGAACTTTGTGGGAGGCATGTACTTCAGTCTGGCGTTGGGGAAGATCTCCCTTGCCATGATGGCCTGTGAAAGTTCAAGAAGGAATCCGTCCTCTGTGGCGGGATCCATTTCGAATGCGTGGCCGAGACCCATCTGGTTCTCAGGAATGTTTGCCAGGACCGCGAACTGCTCGTTGATGAACTGGGATGCAGTAACAGTATGGGCGGATTCGATGGCGTCGTCAGTTGTGAGGTAGTTGTCCTCTCCTGAGTTGAAGATGATGCCGCAGTAACCGATGATGACTCTGGACATAAACTGGTCTACCAGTGTCCTCTGCATGTTGATGTCTCTGAAGAGGATTCCGTAGATAGCGTCGTTGAGCATTACGTCAAGTCTTTCAAGAGCTCCCATGGCTGCGATCTCGGGCATGCACATTCCGGAGGAGTAGTTGCAGAGTCTGATGTATCTGCCTACTTCTTCGCTTACTTCGTCCAGTGCCTTTCTCATGATCCTGAAGTTCTCCTGTGTGGCGTAGGTTCCGCCGAAACCTTCAGTTGTGGGGCCGTAGGGAACGTAGTCCAGAAGTGACTGAGCTGTGGTTCTGATAACGGCGATGATGTCGGCTCCCTGACGGGCAGCAGCCTGTGCCTGTACTACGTCCTCGTAGATGTTTCCAGTAGCTACGATTACATAAAGGTACGGCTCCGGACCTTCTCCGATCCTCTTGAGGTATTCCTCACGTTTGGCTTTCTGCATGTCGATCCTGTCGAATGTAGCCTTGATGAAAGGCTTGAGAGCCTCTTCAGCCTCTTCCATTGTGCAGGTGGGAAGCTTGGTGATATCAAGCTTGCCAGCGGACATCTCTTCAGCGATCTCCTGAGGAGTCTTGCCTGTCTGCACCACAGCGTTTCCAATGAGATAAGCCACGCCTGTGGGAAGAGCTCCGGCCTCTTTGATCTGATCGACCACCACGTTGGGAAGCGGGTTGTCAACATCATCGACCCCATCAACACCTAAAAGTCTGAGGATAGTTCTTTCCGTGGAGACTGTGGTGTGTCTGTCGATGAATTCCTGCATGTCATGGGCGATATGAGCGGCATGAGCACGAGCACTGTCAACAACCTTAGGGTCGAGATTTAATTTGCTTTTCATCCTTTTTCTCCTTATTCAATGTATTTCTTCGCTCCCTCTATTATCTCAGAGCTTATCCCCAGCATCTTAGCAATATTGAGAGCATCCTTAGGAACCTGTTTGTTTTCATCTACTCTGCGCAGACGGTAGTCCATGTATTTCGATATTATATTTATCCTGTCACGCCTCTTTGCGTACCTGAGTTCGCGATCCAGACGTCCGAAGTCGCAGTCCGCAAGGCCTACCACCTGCAGATTCACCACGTCATCTGTCTCGGTCACGGTCTCAAAGTGAGTCGTGAACAGGGTAATATACGGTTTGTTCTTGAGATAGTCCACCAGGGACTTGGAAAGGGCCAGTCCCTCCACCGGGTTGGTGCCGGAGGCTATCTCGTCTATGAGTATCACGGAGCGTTCCAGACTGTTTTCCAGGATCTCCTTCAGCTCCTCCATTTCGGAACCGAAGCTTGAAAGTCCTCTCTCCACGGACTGGGAGTCTCCGATGAGGATCTGCATGTAGTTGGAAAGTCCCACCACTGCCCTCTTGGCCGGAACAAAAAATCCGTACTGAGCCAGCATCGGAACCTGCCCCGCAAGCTTAAGGGAGATGGTCTTGCCTCCCATGTTGGCTCCCGTTATGCAGGTCACTCCGTCCCGAAGTGATATGGATATGGGGCAATACTCCAGCCCCTTAGCCTTCAGGATATCCTCCACCTGAAGGTTTCGTCCATCTTCGAACTCCACCACATGCTCATCCACGATCTCAGGCTTGGTGCAGGCATGCTTTATGGCGAACTTAGCTTTGGAAAGGGCGAAATCCAGTCTGCCCATGGTCTCGCAGTTGTAGAGCACATCGGCACTGTGACGCGCGATCTTCACCGTGAGATCCTCGCAGATCCGGTTCTCCTCTTCTTCTATGCGAAGCACCGTGTCTTCGATCTTTTGCTGAAGTGCGAACACCTCATCGTTGGGCTTCAGCACGAAGGTGGCGGACATGTAGTCCTGATCCGTCATCTCCAATGACTCTATCTTACTTATTATATCAAATCTCGGATGAGATTTCGATACCACGATATCGAATTTTGGAGTAAGCATTATGCCGTACTCTCTGTTTATCTCGTCCCTCTTCTCCTTCTGGGCTTTGCGGATGGAGAGCTCTATCGCTCTCTTCTCCTGCCTGAGCTCTCCCAGCCTGGGACTGAACTCATCGTAGATGTAGAAGGTGTTGATCCTGTCCTTCCTGGGATCCAGCGCATCCAGAAGTTCTGTGATATCCCTCAAATGATACTCCTCGGGTATCACATTGCCGCCCACCTTCTCGTCAGGTGCGGACTCCCCGGGCTCACAGCAGTGGTGGTCCGTGTGTTTGAAGTCCGTCTGTTCCGTGGACTGAAGGAGCTTCATGTACTTCTCCATGAGGAGCAGCAGAGTCTTGACCTCGTAGATCTCCAGCACCGTGAGCACAGACTGTCCGGCTCTTTCCATGGTCCTCGACACGTCCTTTACTTCCATGAAGACCTCGCTTAATATCTCGATGGTCCTCTTGTTTTCGTTTATGTATTCAATGAGCTTGCCTACTCTGTCAAGCTCCGCCCTTAGCTCATCCTCCTCACCGGGATAGTAGGGTTTGAGAGCCTTCAGTTCCTTCTTTCCGAAGGGTGTCTCTATGATCAGATTCTGAAGCACGTGATCCAGACCGGTCTCGCGGCGAGTCTTCACATTGGCAAGTCTTCTGTTTTTTCCCATTCTCATGGCAGATCCTACCTTCTCACGTCTATGACCGGGATGTCAGTCAGCGCCTCCTTCATCTCGGAGATCAAAAGATCCGAGTCGAAGGAGTATCCCTTGGGCGACCAGGGGTTCACCGTAATGGCCGCGATCTCTATGTTCTTGAGCACCTTGATCTTCAGGCCCTTCTTTCTGAGCCTTCCCCAGTCGATCTTGGAGATAAAGATCCTGGTGGGATCCTTAAGGATGAACTCTACCTGCTTAAGATTCTTGAGACTTATGTCCGCCACCACTGAATTTGTCATGGCGCCCGGTATGAATATGTATCTCGTATCCTCCTTGATGGCATCATTGATCTCACCGGATGCTCCAAGGCCTGTGATCAGGTCCAGCACCGTGGGTCTGCCCTCGCTGTCGAATACTGTAATATGCTCGTAATTATCTTTTTGGAGGAACTCTGATATTGCGCTGTTCTCCCTGAATTCCGGAAGCTCATAGAGTTCCACTATGTGCGCGGTCTCCTCCACCACGTTCTTTAAGGACCTGGAAAGGACCGCTCCCGTGGAAAGGATTATGGCATCCGATGTCTCCGGATTGGCCACGGACTTGCGGTCTATGGCGCCGTCGATCAGCACCAGATCCACTCCGTATCTGAACATGTCCCTGCAGAGCTTCTTGGTCTCTGCTGCAATTACAGGGCCTGCCACCTGGACGTATCCCGCATCCTCTACTCTGCAGATCAAAAGCTCTCCGATAGCTGTGGAGTACTTCGTCCTCTCCAGTATCTCCAGCCCTGCATCCGCCAGTTCATAGAGTTGGGATGGCACCGTCACCAGGCTTCCCTGGTCCAGATATACTCTGGGTTTCTCCGTGCCGGTGACCAGGTCCTGGGTCTCTCCGTCACGGCCTGTGGATGTCACGCCGAGGGTAACGCCCTCATCCATGGCTTCCTCTATCAAAAAATTCAAAGCCGTAGTCTTCCCGGCATTCTTTGCCATTCCGACTATGGATAATGTTTTGTATTTCTGTGAAAGATCTCTGAGAAGTCCCACTTAAAAAATTTCCTTTATTTACTGACTATAGGGAGACCCCTTGACGGAGTCCCCCTATGATGATTTTTTCTTTCAGACTGAGATTAATGTTTGTTTCTCTCGTGTCTTGCAAGGTGAGCCGGTTCGATGGTCTTGATCTCGGGACCTTCGCCGAGAGCGGAAACACCCTCGTACTTGTAGGTCTTCTTACCTGTGCAGTAGTCGCACTGGCAGGGAAGATCCGGAAGATCAGGCTCAGTGTAGGTAGTAATGATACCCTCATAGTTTCTCAGGATCACCTTATGCGGTGTCTCTGAGATGACGTACTGAGGCATTACAGGTGTCTTTCCGCCGCCGCCGGGAGCGTCTACTACGAAGGTAGGTACGCAGTATCCGGATGTGTGGCCGCGGAGTCCCTCGATGATCTCGATGCCCTTGGATACGGAGGTTCTGAAGTGCTCGATACCCATTGACAGGTCGCAGATGTAGATGTAGTAGGGACGTACTCTGTTCTTGACCAGGATCTGGACAAGTTCTCTCATGATGTGCTTGCAGTCGTTGACTCCACGGAGAAGTACGGACTGGTTGCCCAGAGGAATACCTGCGTCAGCCAGCATAGCGCAAGCCTTTGCGGATTCCGGTGTCATTTCCTTCGGGTGGTTGAAGTGAGTGTTGAGCCAGATCGGGTGATACTTCTTCAGCATAGCGCAGAGTTCCGGAGTGATTCTCTGGGGAAGCACTACAGGAGTTCTGGAGCCCAGTCTTACGATCTCAACATGGTCGATCTTCCTGAGTTCGGAGATGATGTACTCGAGAGTCTCATCTTCTACGAGAAGAGCGTCGCCGCCGGAAAGAAGGACGTCACGGACCTGAGGAGTGCGCCTGATGTAATCGATGCAAGCGTCGATGTCTTCTCTGGATCTAGCGCCGTCTGTTTCACCGGCAAGTCTTCTTCTTGTGCAGTGTCTGCAGTACATGGAGCACTGGTCTGTGATCAGGAACAGTACTCTGTCAGGATACCTGTGAGTAAGTCCGGGAGCCGGGGAGTCTGCATCCTCGTGAAGCGGATCCAGGTCGTCAGCCGGTGATCTGTGCATTTCTGCGAGTGTGGGAACTGCCTGCATTCTTACAGGATCTCTCGGATCATCAGGATCCATGAGGGAAGCATAGTAAGGAGTGATGCCTACGCGGAAGCCGCCCATGACCTTCTCGATATCAGCCTTTTCCTGCTCGGTAAGGTTAACTACCTGAGCGATCTCTTCGACTGTTGAAAGTCTGTGCTCGACCTGCCAATGCCAGTCGTTCCACTGTTCATCTGTAACATTCGCAAAAAGCGGAATGTCTTTCCAATTTCTGATGGCCATTTTTTTCTCCTTAAAAAATCTTAATTAGAATCGGGATCAGCCGGGGCCTGCCCGGCGTGATCCCCAATGCTTGATCGTCTCAGCAATTAAGCGTACATTTCCTCGAAGAGCTTTCTGATGCCTTCATGCTCTCTGAGAACCTGAATGGTAACGTCAGCGTGGTTCTTTGTGTAGCCGTTTCCGATGATCATGTTGACGTCTTTGCCTACGCCCTCAGCTCCAAGAGCAGCCTTTGTGAAGGATGTTGCCATGGAGAAGAAGTAAACTGTTCCATCGTCCTTGCAGGAAAGGATGGAGCCCATCTCTGTGTTCTCGATGGATACGCAGTTGATTACAACGTCGAAGAGCTCGCCATTGGTGAGTTCCATAGCCTTGTTGTACATTCCAACAGCGTCTGTAGCGTCCATGTGGAAATATTCGTGAGCCAGGTCAAGAGATCTTGCTCTGTCCTCGGACTTCTGGGAACCTGCTGCGCAGACTACCAGTCCATCCGGGCCAACTCTCTTCTTAGCTTCATAGAGGCAAAGAAGTCCGGACTTTCCGCCGCCGCCGATGACCAGAACCTTCTGGTTAAGCTGGCAAAGCTTAGCTGCCTGTGCGGGAGCACCTGCTACGTCAAGAGCGGAAAGAGCTGTCTTTTCGGGCATATCCTCAGGAATCTTTCCATAGATTCCGGACTGGAACAGGATGGCCTTTCCTTCGATGTCAACCTGGTCGATAGCCGGTCTCATAGCAAGGATCTTGTCGATTCTAAGGGGTGTAAGTGAAAGAGAAACCAGTGTAGCGATCTTGTCGCCGACCTTAAGGTCTCCCTTGTAAGCGGGTCCAATTTCCTCAACTGTTCCAAGAAGCATTCCACCGGAACCTGTCCAGGGGTTCTTGTGCTTACCGGCATTGGCAACGATCTCCATCATCTTAGCGCCGATAGCATCCATTTCTTCCTGAGTCTCAACCTCAGCAGGCTTCTTGTTAAGAACTCTCTTTACGATCTCTGTGAAAGAAGCAGAGTCAATGTTCAGTGTCTTAACGTCGATAAGAACTTCGTTGTCCCAGATCTCCATATCGTTGTCGATCTTGTCTGCGGGCTGCGGTAATACTCCCTTGGGGGAGATGACTCTGTGTGTGCCGTACGGGCTTCCACCTGTTTTCATTTTGGTTTCCTCCTAAATATTAAAAAATATAATTGATGTCTGGTTCATAAGGACCATACCTTTATACGTTATTCTAATTTGCAAATTGTATGCCAACGCCCCCTGATCCCTGCGCAAAACACTCCAGCCCCATTTTTCAAGGCTTCCGGCGATTCGCTTTTGGATACGGATTTTTTGCAATAAAAAATGTGAACCGATAACGGTTCACATTCCGTATTTCTTCTTTTTTCGCATGAACTGGGACTGGGATACTCCCATGGCCTTGGCGGCTTTTCGGGTGGATCCGTACTTTTCAAGAGCATACCTGACCAGACCCTTCTCGTATTCGTTCACCGCATCTTCAAGGCTTATCTCGCCGTCCCGGCCCGAATTATCTCCCATGGCCACGCTCTCGGAATTCTCGCTCCTCATCTCCTGGGTGACATCTGCCAAGGTGATCTCGCGGCCACCTGAAGAAATGATCAGTCTCTGGATCACGTTCTCCAGCTCTCTGATGTTTCCTTCCCAGGGCTGCTCCATTAGGAAATCCATGGCCCAGGGGCTTATGGACATATGCTTGCCGAATTTCTCGCCGTAGCTCTTTAGGAAGTGCTCCACAAGGCCGGGTATGTCCTCCCTTCTCTCGCTGAGCTTGGGGATGACGATGGGCACCACGTTCAGTCTGTAATACAGGTCGCGCCTGAACTGGCCATCCTCCACCATCTTTTCCAGGTCACGGTTTGTGGCGGAGATTATCCTCACGTTTGTTTTTACGGGGGTGGTGCCGCCCACTCTGTAAAACTCGGAGTCCTGAAGTACTCTCAGGAGCTTGGCCTGCATCTCCAGGGGCAGCTCTCCGATCTCATCCAGGAAGAGCACGCCGTCGTTTGCCATCTCAAAGTATCCTTTTTTGCCGTTGGCGTTGGCTCCGGTGAATGCTCCCTTCTCGTAGCCGAAGAATTCTGACTCGATGAGACCCGGAGAGATGGCTCCGCAGTTGATCTTAAGGAAGGGCTGCATCTTGCGGTCTGAGTTTTTTTGTATGATATTGGCGGCCTTCTCCTTACCTACACCGGTATCTCCGAAGATGATCACGTTACAATCGTAGCGGCTGACCTTGAGGATGTCACCTAAGACCTTACGCATCTTGTCGGAATTGCAGATGAAATCTTCATATATGGAGCTGGTGGCCACACTTCCCGGGAAGAGCTCGCCGTCCTCCGGGCCCGCAGCCTCATCTTCTCTTCCGGCAGGCACCGCATCCTCCATGTAGGCTGCGATCTCCTTGATTATCTCTATGTCGAAATCCGCATAGCCTTCCATGTATCCGTCCGCGCTGAGGATGGTGAGTTCCTTGGCGATGGACTCTGTAAGGTAAAGAGCTATATTCAGATTGTTTATCAGGTTTGCGAAAAGCACCGTGCCGCCGCTCTTGGTGGCCAGAATGTTCAGGGTCTCGGCTCCCGGGACCTCCGCGCAGTTCACCGACAGGTCATAGGCCGACTGGCCCAGCTGCTGCACACATTCTATGGGCTTCAAAATGTCGATGAGATGGATCTCATCGAAGACGAAGGTGGACAGTCTCTCTATGCCCTCTCCCGCAAGGCTGGATGCGGTGCGCTTATCCAGCGCGCAGATGATCTCGCACTCGTCCATGAGAGAGCGCCTAATGACATACCCGTAAAGAATATTGGAGAGAATATTGTTTCCAACGATCAGAAAGCGCCTCTTCCCCTCCAGAAGCTTGCTGAGTTTGGCCAGAGTTCCAGACTCATCCAGGGCGAAAAGCAGCGCTCTCACAGGGATCGTCTCATCCACCTTGATGATGGGAATCCCGCTGTGGCATATGACGTAGCCTTTAGCAGTGAACTGATTGAAGACCCAGTCGATATCATCGATATCTTCCAGATGCATGGGAAGAGACGACAGCGAGGCATTGACGATGACCATATCCCCCACCTTAAGGCCGTACCTGTTCTCGTACTCGTCTCCGATCATCTCTACCTTGCCGCAGAGCACTCCACCGGTATCCGTCACCGGATTGTGAAGCTTGCCGCGGCGTATAACTATATCGATTATGGCCTGCTTTACTCTTTTGGGGTCTCTTCCCATCTCTCCGGTTATCTGCTTAAAGCTGGTTCCTTCCAGATGCACCCTTTCCAGCGAGACTCTCATTTCATCCGGCCGTATGTTTCTGGAGTTATCAAGTCTCCAGGCCGACGCCGGCATTACGAATTTAGGTTCCAGCACTCGGGACGTGCCATACATCTTAGTCATTTTCGGTTCGCTCCTATAGCCATATGAACCATTATCGGTTCGTTTTCCTGCTAAAACACATAATATACCATTGGCACAAATTATGCAATTATTATTTTGCGTAATATTTATCGCTGTCATGCAGCAGCAAAAGATCAAACAAAGGAGATTATTCAAAATGGCTGAAGAAAGAAAATATGAGTCAACATTAAGACTTAGAATGTCCGCTAAAGACGCTCACTACGGCGGAGAGCTTGTAGACGGAGCTCACATGGTACATCTTTTCGGAGACGTAGCTACAGAGCTGCTCATCCAGATCGACGGAGATGAAGGCCTTTTCTGCGCATATGACAACGTAGAATTCCTTGCTCCCACATATGCAGGCGACTACATCGAAGCTTACGGATACATCGACCGCATCGGCAACACTTCAAGACACATGGTCTTCGAGGCCAGAAAAGTCATCGTTTCCAGAAAGGACATCTCTGCTTCCGCAGCTGACTTTCTCGAGGAACCCATCATCGTTGCAAGAGCTTCCGGAACCTGCGTAACACCCAAAGAGTGCAAGAGAGTTTTCCAGGACTAATCAACTGAATGCAAAAGATGAGCCCCGCAGATGCTGAACTAGTCAACAAAAAGTAGACACACTAAAAAAGCTATGCAAAGCCCATTTCAGCTTTAAACTGAATTGGGCTTTTGTATTTTAGAGCATATGCAGGTCTCTCGTTGTTGTAATAGTCTACATATGCATTTATCATCTCTTCTGCAGTTTCATACCGTCTATGCCAGCCTTCTGAATAGATTTCATCCTTGATCCACCCATTAATCGACTCAATGATTGGATTATCTGTCGGAGTTCCTGCTCGCGACATTGATCGAATTATGGTATAATCTTTATGAGCATCAGCAAATGCTCTTGATGAGTAGACAGATCCTTGGTCGGTGTGCAAAATGACAGGGTCTGTCTTTTCTTTTGTTTTCTCTGTTAAGTCTTTAAGGCAATTGAAATATGTTCGTCTGTCTCCCGGTATGTTTGATATATGGCTGGATATGATCTCGTTGTTGAAAGTATCCAGCATGTATGTCCATTCGTAACTGATACCTCTATGCCGTATTATGGTCATATCTGATACTACAAGCTCCAGCGGCTGTTCTGCATTCCAACGGCCCTTTATCAGGTTCGGATATGTTTTGTGCTCTGTCCCCATCAAAGGTCTCCTCCAGTTGTAGTGTTTGACTTTTGCCTTGATACCTGCGTATTTACAGCACTTGTGTGCAAGATTGTCAGAGAATAGCCACCCGGTTTCTTCACGAACAATTATCGCAAGTCTGTGATACCCGTATGATTTATGCTTTTGATGAGCCTCCATAAGTAACTCTGTGAGCAATTCACGGTCCTTTTCATACTGATTCTTTGTTCCTTTGCGTGCAGCCCATTTGTAGTATCCTGACCTGTTGACATTCATTTCACGGCAAAGTTCTGCTATTGGGTACTGATCTTTCAAGATATCTATTACCTGATATTCAAGTCTTTTAAAGTAACGAATTCCTTGTCGGCACCAACTCCTTTCACTGTGTATCCTTTTTTTAATCGTTCGTTCTCTATTTGAAGCTTCTCAACTAAAAGCAAAAGACGTTCATGCTCAGTCAGTTTTTTGCTTGAATGCAGTGCTGAAAAAGTGTTCCCAGGGCGCAGCTTTTCTGGATTCAAAGCTTCATTTCCGCCTGTTCTGTAGCGGTTCACCCAGCCTGTTAGTGTTCCACGCGGTATGCCAAATTCTCTTGCAACAGTCCTCACCGGCATATGATCTTCCTCACACATGAGCACATATTTAAGCCGTTCTTCTTCTGTCCAATGCCTGCTTTTTGATCCTTTAATTCTACCCATATTAAGTCACCTCCAGAACTGATTTTACCATGAAAAAAGTAGACATGGTTTTTTACATGTCTACTTTTAGTTTACCAGTTCACCAGATGCGGGGCTTTTGTTACTTCTTTTTAGTCAAGCATCATCATCAATATGCTGACAACGAGTCCCAGGAGCGCCGCCAGGATGCTTCCCACAACCTTCGCCGTCTCCGACTGATCAGCCTTCTTTCGTGACGCACCGCCCAAAGGCTTCACGTTTGCGCGGCCAATGGACTTCTTGAGATCAACTCTGTTGCCCGATAATTTTTTGCTGGGTCTGTCCGGAAAAAGATCCGTCCTTCTGGGCTTCTCCCCTGCGTGGGTCAGCTCGTCCTCTCTCAGGCTTTCCAGCTTATCTATCCAGTTGCTCGCATTCATCCTGTGCCCGCAGTTGTCGCAGAATTCTGCGCCCTCAGGCACCTTGAATCCACAGTGTTTGCAGTACATTTTTTACCCCTTTCCGTATCTTGCCAAGATCCGCACCTAAGTTTACAGACTCTTAAGCCACTCTATCTCTTTGGGAGTCAGCTTCCTAAATGTTCCTTCCTTGAGCCGCCCCAGCCTGATCTCGCCTACTGAGATCCTTTCCAGAGTCTGCACAGGGCAGCCCACAGCCTTGAACATCTTCCTTACCTGATGATAGCGACCTTCGGTAATGGATATCTCCACGGTGGCTGAGCCCGGCCGCTGTTCCAGGACGGCGGTCCTGGCAGGCTTCGTGATGTAGCCTCCGATGTCGATGCCCTTTCTCAGCCTGACTTCCTTCTCTTTGGAGAGGACACCCTTGACCATGGCCCTGTAGGTCTTATACACCAGCATCTTGGGGTGGGACAGTCTGTAAGCGATGTGTCCGTCGTTGGTGAGTATCAGCGCTCCGGAGGTGTTTCCATCCAGCCTTCCTACGGGAAACACTCTCTCATCGATGTCCCCTATAAGGTCCGCAACTGAGGGTCTTCCCTGCTCATCCTTCATGGTGGTTATGTAACCCACCGGCTTGTTCAAAAGATAGTAGACAGGCTTCTCGTCCGCTTCCACCTGTCTCCCGTTTACCTCCACCCGGTCATCGGGAAGCACGTCATATCCCGGCTCCCTCATGATCTGACCGTTGACTCTGACGTTGCCGTTCAAAACATATTCGTCCGCTTTTCTGCGGGAGCAAAGCCCCGACTGCGCAATATATTTATTGATCCTCATCTGAGATCCCTCATATTTCAAGCTTTATCTGGTTTCCGTCTGAAACCTTCTCGCCGCTCTCGGCATTTAATTCATCACTGAATGAAGAAGCCGCATCCATTTCCGAGGCATCCTCCAGATTGATGACGGAGTCGATGTCCTCTATCTCCGGCAGGTCCTTAAGCGATGAGAATCCGAAGTGCATCAAAAAACCGTCCGTGGTCCCGTAGAGAATGGGGCGTCCAATGGCCTGGGATCTTCCCACGGCCTCCACCAGCCCCTTGGCCACCAGTCCGTCCATAACCCTGTCGCACTTGATTCCTCTAATGGCCTCGATCTCTCCCTTGGTCACAGGCTGCTTGTATGCGATTATGGCCAGCACCTCCAATGCAGACTGGGAAAGGCGCTTGACCTTTACCGGTGTGCAAAGCTTCTCTATGTAGGAAGCGTTCTCTTCCTTTGTGGCATACTGGAAGGCGCCGTTGATCTCGCGGATCACTATGCCGCGTCCCTCCTGCTCATATTCGTCCTTGAGCTCCAGAAATAACTTCCTGGCCTCTTCTTCCTTCATTCCGAAAACATCTGCCGCATCCTTGGCCGGAAGAGGCTCTCCCCAGGTGAAGAGCATGGATTCGAAGGCTGATTTAATTGTCTTATTGTTCACTTTGCACCTCCCCGGTGAATCCTTCAGGAGCATATCTCTTGAGGATGTCATCCTTTTCCACGTTCTCACCGGCTTTGATCTCAATGTTTCCGTATATCTTCTTCTGTCTGAGGTCGATGACTCTTTCCTTGGCCATCTCCAGCACCGATGTGAAGGTGACGATTATGTCACGCCTGTCCTTCTTGTCCTCTACCAGGTCTCTGAAATTGAAGATCTGGCCGGTGTGTTTCCTGACCTTGGTAAGGATGGAAAATATCCTGTGCTCCATCCTGGATCTCTCCCTTTCGACCCTGGTGTAGTGGCGCCTTACGTCCTCGATCTTTTTCTTCTTTCTCAGGAAGAGCATGAAGCCTGACACCAGAGAATCCATCTCCAGTTTAAGCACCTCTTCAGGGTTCTCCAGGTACTCCGAGATGTCCTCCTTGGGCTTGGTGTAGACGTGGGACTCCCTGTCCTCCGCCTCCTGAAGCTGACCTGCCAGTTCCTTGAATTTTTTGTACTCAAGTATCCTCTGAACCAGTTCCTGTCTGGGATCATCCTCGATGACGGGCTCGCCCTGGGAATCCTCTCTTGGGATAACCATTCTGGCCTTGATCTCGATCAGAGTGGCAGCCAGGACCATGAATTCCTCTGCGACTTCGATGTTCCTGTCCTCCATCTCCCGGATGTAGGAAAGATATTGACTTGTGATCTCGCTGATCCTTATGTCGTAGATGCTCATCTCCGCCGTCTCGATCAAAAAGACCAGAAGGTCGAAGGGCCCTTCGAAGGATCTAAGTTTCACTTTATACATTATTATTATTCTTCTTCACTTTCGTAGCGTGAGTACATTATGAGGGCTGCCACAACGATTACGCAGCAGACGACCTCAGTAAGTGTGGGCACCTGGCCGATGAGAACGAAGGCCAGGATGGTGGATACCACCGGGTCCATGGACTCCCAGGCGCTGACGTAGAGAGGCTCCACCATGCCCAGGCAAAGGTTCCAGACCGCATGGGATCCGATCTGGCAGACGAAGGCCAGAAGCACGATGAACAGGTAATCTGTGGCGGGATATCCCAGGACCGGTGTGCCCGTCACGATCACTGCGATGACGAAGCAGATCCAGCAGCTGAGGAAGACTAGGAACACGTAGGTGCTGCCCTCCACTCCCTCGTGAGCTTTTTTGCCGATGGCGAAGTAGATGCCCATGAATACGCCTGACAGGAAGGCCAGTATATATCCGATGGCTCTTCCGTCCGTAAAGGCGCTTAAGTCGGAGCAGGTCATGTATGCCCCTGCCGCGAGGGCGATCACTATGGCCACGATGGCCTTGCCAGACACCCTTTTCTTATAGATGAATACTGTGATTGCCAGCACCACCAGGGGGTGGAATGCTGCCAGCACTGCAGCCGCCGACACATTGGCGTACTTAACAGCCGTGAACCAGCAGAAGAAGTGCAAGAACAGGAAGACGCCTGTCAGCCCGCAGAGCAAAACAGTGCGCCTGGGGAGCTTCAGCATAGCCTCCCTCTTTTCCCTGTTTCTGAGCACCGGCACCGCAAAAAACGGCAGGGCCACAGTCAGCCTTCCCAGGCCGATGACCAGGGCCGATGCGGTTATCTTTGCTGCCAGGGGCCCGGATGCTCCGCCGCAGAATACCGCGATGATCACCAGGATCCTGGCATATTTTTCAACAAAACTTTTCTTTTCCATTAACTATCCTTCGATGATCTTTCTCAGGTTTACGTCGTAGGGAGGTCTCACTATGCCCTTCTCTGTGACCACAGCGGTGATGTACTTGTGATCCGTCACGTCGAAGGCCGGGTTGTAGGTCTTGGCTCCCTCCGGCGCCATGGGCTTCTCGTACCACATATTCTTGATCTCATCGCCCTCTCTGAGTTCGATGGGGATGTCTGCTCCCGTAGGCGTGTCCAGGTCGATGGTGGACGTGGGAACGAACATATAGAAGGGGATGCCGTACTCCTTGGCCAGGATGGCCACGCCGGAAGTCCCGATCTTGTTGGCTCCGTCGCCGTTGGCAGCCATTCTGTCACAGCCTACCACCACTGCATCTATCCAGCCGTTCTTCATGACGATGGACGCCATGTTATCGCATATGAGGGTGGTGTCCACGCCGTTCTTCACCAGTTCCCAGGATGTGAGCCTTGCGCCCTGCAGGAGGGGTCTGGTCTCGTCGCAAAACATCTTGAACCCGTACCCTCTCTCCTGTCCCAGATGGATGGGTGCCAGGCAGGTCCCGTACTTGGATGTGGCGATGGTCCCGGCGTTGCAGTGGGTAAGCACACCCATGCCGGGTTTCAGAAGTTCCAGACCGTATTCGCCCATGGCCATGCAGGCAGCCACGTCTTCCTCGTGGATCCTGATGGCTTCCTCTCTGAGCAGGTTCTTCATGCCCTTCACCGTTATGATCTCTCCGGCTTCCACCACGTCTTCAACCTTCTTCACCAGGCGCTTCAGGGCCCAGCTCAGGTTTACGGCAGTGGGACGGGATGAGTTCAGGTAGTCCGCAGTCTCCTTGATGAAGGCCAGGAACTTTCTGACGTTCTCCTCCCTGTGGCAGCCGAATTTTTTGCTGTTGTTCATGTCGCCGCAGACGCTGTCCGGATAGGGGCAGAAGTTCTTCACCGATATGTAAAGTCCGTAGGCAGCGCACACTCCGATGGCCGGGGCACCTCTCACCTTGAGTTTTTTGATGGCGTCCCAAACGTCTTCCTTGGTGACCAGTTCCTCTGTGACCTCCTCGTTGGGAAGCCTGGTCTGGTCCAAAATATACAATTTATCATCCTTAAACCAAAGGGGTACAGTTTCCAGCATCTCGTCCTCCTGAATCATAATGCCCGCCTCCACCGGGGGCAGGAAAAAACACTGCCATATATTATATCACAGTTCTTCCGTCTTTTAAATGTTGATCTCGCCTTCCAGCACCATAATTCCTCTGCCGCCCACTCTGATGAGGCAGTTATCTCCATCCGCTTCGATGTGAGTAAGGATGGCTGAGGGTCTTCCCATCTTTTCGCCCTGGATTATCTTGACATCGTCTCCGGATCTCACGAAGCCGTTCAAATATCCGTAGTAAGTGAGGGCGCCGTTGGATGTGCCTGTGGCAGCCTCTTCATCTATATCGTAGAGTGGAGCGAAGTTCCTGGCGTGGGCGGTGGCATCGTCTCCATCCAGAGTGAAGGCATGTACTCCCACCACCTCGTATCTTTCGGAGAGCTTGGACAGAGCCGGAAAGTCAGGCGCTATGTCCTCCAGGTCCTTTAAGGTCTTCACAGGCATCATAATGTCCGGAAGCCCCGTGGATATCATCTGAGGCATGAGCTCAAGGCCGGAAGCCTTCTGAGCGGCGTAGTCCAGTCCCATGATGCTGTAGAGTTCATTAAGCTTTTCCTCTTCGGTGATCTCGCCGATCTTGACGGGCTTCGCCATATCCATCAGTATCCTGTCGCCGTCCACGTCCACATAGATGTCCCCTGAGATGGTGTAGTTCAGATAGGTACCGTCTCCGATATATCCGCCGTATCTCAATGCCGCAAAGCTTCCGATGGTGGCGTGTCCGCAGAGCTCCACCTCCGCAGCCGGTGTGAAGTATCTGATGTTGAATTCCTTCTCCCCAAGCCTTTTGATGAAGGCGGTCTCGGAGTATCTCATCTCTGCTGCAGTCTTCACGCAGGTCTCGTCATCAGGGAAGTCCGCTCCTTCAGGAAGTATCACCACTCCTGCAGGATTTCCTCCGAATATGACATCAGTAAAAGCATCCACTACATAAATCTTCATTGTCATACCTCCGTGATCCTCGAACGGATCTCATTCTCGGTCTCTCTGACCAGTTCCTCCAGCTCTCTGGACGACAGGCGGATCGCGCCGTTTCCCAGAGCCGACATCTGCACCTGCCTGTCCGAAGTCACCACGCTGATGTCGAATTTTTTCCCGTTAGCATATATGAATTCTTCTATGAATCTGTCAGCGGTCTGGGCTTCCCCTGTGTATACCACCCTCAGATCCTTTTCGTACTTTTCCCGGGAGCCTGAACTGCCCTTCACTCTGTAGCCGTCGAATACCAGCACCACCGTGATACCGGTGTAGCCCTGGAAGTTCTGAAGGCTGTCGATCAGTGCGTCCCTGGCGGAGTCTATGTTCACCTGAGCCAGACTCTTTAGCCTGTCCCAGCTGAAGATCACGTTATATCCATCCACTACCATGTAGGGCGGTTTCTTCTGAACAGGCTTGGTGGGCTTTGGTCTCGCGTTTTCGCCGGGCTCTCCCTCGTCCTCTTTGGGGCGTCTGGTCTTGGCGGCCCTGGCAGCCTTCCTGAGCTGCTCGTCCCTCTTGCTTACCCCGTAGGTCATCTCGAATATCCGCTTCAGATCCTTCTCTGTACCGCCTATCCTCATGGCACTGCCGGATGGGCCTCCATAGGGCAGAAGCGTTTCTATGTCCTCTTCTTTAGGAGGCTTCAGATAGCTCTCAGTTCTGGCCAGATCCTCCACCCGGTCCCATTCCACATAGGTGCCGGCTCCCCCTTCAGTGAAAACGGAGCCGCAGGGGTTCCACTGATCCAGATCCGGGTCGTAGCCCTTCTCCGCCACCACTTCTTCTGTGTTGTGGCATGGGCCATAGCCCGCCTGTCTTGCTTCAAACCGTCCGCTTCCTTCGGTGAAACTGTTTAATTCAGTCTGGTAATCTCTGAGCGTGGACACCGGTCCTCTACCTGCGATGGTCACCATGTCCCCGAATCGATCCGGACCCTGACTCGCCTCCTCTATGCTGCACTTGGCTCCGAGCCTCTCCATATCCGTCATGACCCGCCCGATCTTCGTTCTCGGGATGGTTATGACGAAATCATACATGGGCTCCAGAAGCACTTCCTTGCCTTCGTCCAGAGCCCTCCTCAGGCCCTGTCTCACCGCCCTGTATGTGGCCTGCCGGAAGTCTCCTCCCGAGGTGTGTTTCAGGTGCGACCTTCCGTCGGTAAGAGTTATTCTCATATCGGTAATAGCCGATCTCGTCAAGGTGCCCTTGTGCTGCCTCTCTCTTAAGTGCTGCATTATGAGATTCTGCCAGTTTGAGGCCAGAACATCGGTGCTGAGCTTTGTCTGGAACACCAGCCCCGACCCTTCGGGCAATGGCTCCAGAAGGAGCCTGACCTCCGCATAGTGTCTCAGGGGCTCGTAATGGCCGACCCCCTCCACGGGAGCGCTTATGGTCTCCCTGTATATGATCTTGCCGGAGCCCAGTTCCAGATCGGACCCCAGCCTATCCTTTATTCTTCTCAGCAAAAGATCCTTGCCCAGCTCTCCCATGATGCTGACCCTGATCTCCTTCGTGGTCTCCTCCCAGCTGACCTTGAGAGACGGATCCTCCTCTTCAAGCTCCTTGAGAACGGGAAGGACTCTCATGGGATCGTCCTCCGGCGGGAGCAAAAGAGCGTAGGACACAGCAGGCTCCATCACCGCCACGGTATTTGACTCCCTGTCAGCCCCAAGAGCCTGTCCCGCGTAGGTCTCGTTGAGACCCAGAACTGTCGCAAGGGTCCCCGCCGAAGCCTCCGGTACGGTCCTGAACTTGTTTCCCTGATATATCCTGATCTGTTCTATCTTTTCCTGAAGGGCCTCCATCTCCTCAGAACCTTCCCTGGTCTCAACCAGCATCTTGGTCCTGAGGGTCCCGCCCGTGACCTTGAGATGGGTCAGACGGTTCCCCTTGATGTCTCTCGTTATCTTGTATACTCTGGCGCCGAAATCTTCGGGATAGATCCGGTCAGGAGCCATCCTGTCCAAAAGCTCCAGCAGCTTCTCCAGGCCTTCCATCTTTAAGGCCGACCCGGATACCACAGGGAACACTTCCCTATTGCTCACAGCCCTTCTGATGGAGTCTTCCGACAAGGATCCCCCCGCAAAAAATTCTTCCATGAGTCCTTCTGAACAGGATGCCAGGTCTTCATTAAGATGATCTTCGTCCTCCTCGAAGTCCACCGCGCCTGGCAAGACCTCCCTGAGCTCCTTCATGACTCCGGCCTTGTCAGCCCCATTCATATCCATCTTGTTGATGAATACCACTGTTGGAACTCTGTAATGGTCCAAAAGCTTAAGAATGGTCCCGGTGTGGCTCTGCACCCCTTCGGTGCCACTTACCACCAGCACTGCCATATCTATGACAGAAAGCGGCCTCTCCATCTCTGGGCTGAAATCCCTGTGGCCCGGGGTATCCACCAGGGTGAACTCCGTTTCGCCGTAGGTGAAACAGGCCTCACCGCTGAACACAGTGATGCCTCTCTCCTGCTCCATGGGGTCGAAATCCAGAAGAGTATCCCCCTTGTCCACCCTTCCGGCCTGCCTGAGGGCTCCCGCAAGGTAAAGCAGTCCTTCTGATAAAGTTGTCTTGCCGGCGTCAACGTGAGCGAAGACACCGATCACCTGGCGTTTCATCAAAAAATCTTGACGCGGAAACCTCCACCTCTTAAGGTGGCGGGATGAGCGTCCCTAATGGCCCGCATCTTTTCTCCTTCCTTCTCTTTCTTAGATTGTTCTATATTTGTTTTTGCGAACATA